>Ga0185299_10000985_pt1 | contig 64889 bp, 52 predicted proteins | sample PaiPotPPA55metaG_FD_128002 | JGI IMG/M metagenome (GOLD analysis project Ga0185299, IMG submission 128002) | Iron sulfur acid spring bacterial and archeal communities from Banff, Canada, to study Microbial Dark Matter (Phase II) - Paint Pots PPA... ... | reverse complement strand
GCCTCGGCAGTGGCTCGCCCGATCCCCTGGCTGGACGCGGCAACGATGGCGACGCGGTTTCTGAGTCCGGTTTCCATAGCCGCGTCATTATAATGGACAACATGGGAGCCGCTCGTTACATATGGATACATGATTCGTTGAGGCCCGCCAGTGAAGGCGTGGTCCCGTTCGTCAGCGCCGCCGTGCAATACGGCTTCAGCGTGTTTGAGGGCATCCGCTGCTACTCGACCGATAATGGTCCGGCTGTGTTCCGACTTAACGAACATGTCGAACGCCTGATGGATTCCGCCCACATCGTGGGCTTTCGCGATCTGCCCGTTACCGCAGAACTTGTGAAGACGGCCATCAACCAGACGATTGCCGCAAACGAATTTTCATCGTGCTACATCCGCCCGATGATCTACCTTGACGGCGCGATGAGCCTCACTGTCGAGGCCGGAGAACCGCGTTTCGTGGTCGCGGTCTGGGAGTGGAAGACTTTTCTGGGAGCCGAGGCGAAGGAGCGCGGCATCCGCGCCAATATTGCATCATTCACGCGGCTGCATCCGAACATCATGATGACCAAGGCCAAGATCTCGGGAAATTATGTGAGCTCGATTCTGGCCAAGACCGAGTCGCAACGCGCCGGATTCGATGAGGCGATCATGCTGGGTCCCGATGGGTACGTGGCGGAGTGTACCGGCGAAAATCTTTTCCTCGTGCGAAACCAAATCATCTACACCACGCCGCGGGCGGGGATTCTCGAAGGCATCACTCGCGACACTCTGATTACGCTGGCTCGGGATTTGGGCTACTCCGTGATTGAGGAGCCGATCTCGCGCGATCAGCTTTATATTGCCGGCGAAGTTTTTGTGTGCGGCACAGCAGCGGAAGTCATTGGTCTACGCGAAATTGATTTTCGCCTCATCGGCGATGGCAAGGCGGGTCCCGTGACTCGCGCCTTGCAACAGGAGTTCGACAAATTGGTGAGCGGCCGGCATGCTCGCTCGGCAGAGTGGTTGGCACCGGTGCCCGCGCTGAACGCGGTCGCGGTGCGAAGCTAGCGGTCTAGTTCTCAGTTCCCGGTTCTCAGTTCTCAGTTCTCAGAGAGACTCGAAGCGGATTTGACTGAGAACCGGGAACTGAGAACTGCCACCGACCGCCATGGAGAATGAGCATGAAGAAGCACGAGTTTCGGCAGGAAACCGAGGCGGTGCACGGCCGTACCAGCCTCGCCAAGAAGAACGGCCCTCTCGCCACGCCGATCTATCAGACTTCAACCTTCGAAGTCACCGATATGCAGGAGCAGGTGCGCGCCACTCCTACCGACTGCTACTACACGCGCTACGGCAATCCCACGAACACCGCCGCCGAAAATGCCATCGCGGAACTGGAGGGGACGGATGCAGCGCTGCTGTTCTCTTCGGGCATGGCCGCGATCACGACATCGATTCTGGCGCTGGTGAAGGCGGGCGACCATATCGTGGCGCAGCGCGATATTTATGGCGGCGTGATCAGATTCCTTTCGCAGTGGCTGCCGAAGCTGGGGATCGAAACGACGTTCGTCGACACCAACGACATGGAGCAGCACGAGAGCGCGATCCGGCCGAACACAAAGATAATGCACATCGAGTCACCCACGAATCCGACAGTGCGGGTTGTCGATTTGGAAAAGATTGCGGCATTGGCACGCAAGCGCGGCTTGATAACGATCATTGATTCGACCTTTGCCACGCCGATTAATTGCCGTCCGGTCGAGTGGGGCATCGATCTAGTGCTGCATTCCGGTACGAAATATTTTGGCGGACATGCCGACATTATGTGCGGCATCGCGACCGCTCGACGCGATTTGATCGAGCAAATTCAACACCTGCGCACCACGCTCGGCTGCTGCATGGATCCGCACGCGGCGTTTCTGCTGCTGCGCGGGATCAAGACGCTGGCCGTCCGGGTCGAGCGCCAGAACGAAAACGCCCTGCGGATTGCCGAGTTTCTGAGCCAGCATCCGAAGGTGACGCGGGTGCATTATCCGCTGCTTAAAAAACATCCTGACTATGCGGTGGCGAAGAAGCAAATGACGGGCGCGGGCGGCGTCCTGAGCTTCGAGGTGGAAGGCAGCGGCGCCGACGCGTGCCGCGTGGCCGAGGCGCTGAATCTATTTACCCTAGCGCCAAGCCTCGGCGGAGTGGATTCGCTGGTGACTATCCCAGTGCTGACCTCGCACTACCTGATCGATCCGGACCTGCTGAAAAAAATGGGCGTGACTGAGCAAATGATCCGCCTGTCGGTGGGCGTTGAGCATGTCGAGGATCTCATTGGCGATTTAGAGAAGGGACTGGGCGTGCTCAGCCGGGAACGTGTCCGGGTGGGCGTGGCGGACTGACGGATCGCATACCGAACGGACAAATCCTGGCTCGCGGCGAGCCAGGATTTTTGCTTGCGCAACCGTTTCCCCGTCTAGAAGATGAACTTCAAGGCTAGTTGCAGGATGCGCGGGTTATGGGCAGTGGCCGGGCGCAGAAGGCCTCCGCTCAAGCAGCCTGGATCATTCGGTGTGTTATTCGGCCCCGCATAGCAGCCGACGGAGTTGCTGAAGCTGTTGAGATTAGGGGAGTTGTTCGCAGCGGAACCAGCGTCCCCGCCGACGTATCCGAACTCGGTGTGGTTGAAAACATTGAATGCCTCCGCCCGGAATTCGAATGACATCGCCTCTCGAACGGGGAAGTGTTTGTAAATCGCCATATCGAAGTTGGTTTGTCTGGGATTGCGAACGATATTTCTACCTGCATCTCCAAATGTCAGACCACGAGGCGCAGCGAATGCTCCGGGATTGAATAACAGAGGCCCGAAGCCGTTGCCAGCGCCTGAGCCGGGGATTCTCGCGTTCGGATCGGCAATCAGATCGGGTCTCGATCCGGTCCCGGTTCCGTTAGCAACGCCGGCATTGTCGCCCGGGATCGAGATCCCATCGCCTGCGTTGGTGACGCTAAACGGAATTCCGCTTTGAATCAAGGTTATGCCGGACCATTGCCATCCACCCAGGAGGCTGTGGGTGAGTCCTGAACCTTTGAAGAACGGCAAATCGTAGATGTAGCTCAGCGTAAACACGTGCCGCTGATCAAAGTTCGAACTGGCACGGTTCGCGGCCAGATCATAAGAGTTGAGGAAGCTCGTATCTCCCGCGGAAGAAGCGTTGTCGATCGAATGGGAGAAGGTGTAGGAAGCGCTAAGTTGCAAGGCACCAACTGTTTTCCGCCCCGAGAGCTGGAGACCATGGTAAACGGACGAGGCAATGTTTCTTTGTGCCCGAATATCCGAAAATCCCAAGAAGGGGCGGAAAAAATCCGGATCATTCCCGCAAGCAACGTACATATTTACCCCGGGCGTTCCGGGCGTTTGATCTGCGGCCACCTGGTCGGGGTTATAGCCGGGAATCTTGACCCCGCTGGGTGTAAACCCGGAGGAGCAGTCGTTGACCCCGATTGGTTCACCGGGCTTGTAGGGATTCGAACTCAGAGGTGCGGGCTTGATCTGATTGAGATCGTAACGCTGTCCCAGATGCGTTCCTTTACTCCCTACATAGGAAACAACCGCCACGAAGTGGCGAGGTAGTTCATGCTGAACATCAAAGTGCCACTGCTGAACGTAAGGCCAGACCTGCTTCGTTGGTATAGAGACTACACTCTGCGGGAATTGAGCACCGAGCGAACCGCCCACCAATGAGTAACCGGATGTCGTAATGTTGCCGCTCGAATCGAAGGTGGTGGCAATGCTCTGTTGGGCAGGATTCTGCACTAATGGCGGAGAGCCTTCCAACGCGGTCGCCACGGCTTCGTTGCCGTTTGTGTGTTCGAAGAAAACGCCGTATCCACCGCGGATCGCGGTCTTGCCGTCGCCCCATGGATCCCAGGCAAAACCGATGCGCGGAGCGGGATTGAACAAATGCCCCTGGGCACAACCGGTTGGAACTCCGCCTGCACCGCACTGAACTAGTCCATTGAATTGATTGGTTCCTTGCGTGATCGTCCCATCAGGATTTAGAAGAGTCGCCCCTTGAACATATTTTGCCGGGTCGAAATTGTAAGCCTGTTTCTTGTTGTCGTACACCGTTCCATACAAGCTGATTCGCAACCCTAAATTGAGAGTCAGGCGTGGCTTAATATGCCAGTCATCTTGAAAATAAGGTTCAAATATCTTGTAGCGCAGGTAATACTTGGGCTGGCCACTGGCCTGTCCAAAGCTGGAAATATTTCCAACAAGCATATCTGCGAACGGGTTGCCGGTTGAAGCGGAGAAGCTCGTGTCGTATTGAATGAAGCCGTTCACCGAAGGTTCGAACTGCGGTAGTTCGTTCTTCTGCGAAGCCACGAAGTACCCACCGAATTGCAGGTTATGTTTACCCAAACTCTTGGACACGTTGTCGCGATAGGTATAGCTCGGGTTCGAGTTCACCGGTCCGTTGGGCACGTAGCCAGCGTCCTGGGCGATCCCGTTAAAAGCAGTGCCGCCCGTCAGCGAGAATCCAGGCAACTTTCCTCCGCCAAACCCGTTTTGGAAGATACCCAGGTTGTAATTTGCAGGGCGTTGCCACGCTCCCAGATTCTGGAACGTGATGTGGTTGACGGAGTAACTGGCCACAAACTCATTTAGGAGAGTCGGAGTAATGGTCGCGGTGAGATGCGCCACAAGACTGGTAGCTGGCTGTCCATATTGGTCCTGAATTGTCGGGTAACTGGCGCCGTTGGTCCACAGTGGTGTGGGGTTCACCGAGTTCCAGGAATCATGGATGTAGCGCACAGTGGCATGCAGGTTTGAGTTGATGTTATGGTCGATCCGAAACAGCTCCTCGCGCCAATGCGTGGGTTGCGATGCCGATGCAACATAGCTCCACAACCCGTTGACGGCGTCGTGAGTATTGGGAAATGGAAACATCGCCAGGAGGGGCACCGCGTTGGGATCGATGGGAACCTGATTATTCGTGAACGGCTGCGGTGTCGTGCCCCCTTGTGGCGTGAATTGCGGGCAGTCCGTTCCAACGGCACAGAGTTCGCTGAAATCTCCGAAGTTGCTCTGCGTCCCCGTGCAACCGACCCCACCCGTCCCGGGCTGCAGGCCACGCTCCGCGCAAGATGGAACCGGAACGTTAAAATTAGTTGGCAGGATCTCTCTTCGCCACTCTTGTGACCAGAAGAAGAATGTTTTTGTCTTGCTCTCGTTGTAAAGACCAGGAATGAAAACAGGTCCACCAATCGTGTAGCCGTAGTCATTCTTCTTGTACGGAGGCACGTTCGGCAAAAAATAATTGCGCGCATTAAATGCGTCGTTGCGGACAAACTCATAAACGTCGCCGTGGAATGATCTGGTGCCCGACTTGGTCTCGATTTCGACCGTCCCGGAGCCGTTACGGCCGTACTGTGCGCCGTAATTGGAGGTGAGCAGGCGGACTTCGCCGATGGCATCGATACTAGGATACGTCATCAGCGTAGTGTTGCTGCCGTCATCCATATTGTTGCCGCCGTCGACCTCCCAGTTGTTGTACTCGGTGCGGCCGCCGTTGACGCTGTACGCCACAGTCGCCAAGCCCGTGCCCGGTTCGTCTGCCCCGGATTGGTTGGTCGCTCCCGGAGTCAGCGCGAGAAGCTGCGTGTAATTGCGTCCGTTGAGCTGAAGCTGACTGATCTGCCTTCCGGTGACGGTTCCTGAAAGTTCGGACGTTTGGGTTTCAACCTGATTCAACTGCTCGCCCTGCACGACGATCTCGGTTCCGATGTCGCCAACGGCGAGCGCTGCGTCAACGCGAGCCCTCTGGCCAACGCGCAACGCGACGCCGTTCCCTTTGAAGGTCTTGAAACCTTTTGCGCTGATGCTCAGGTTATAAGTACCGCCGGGCAGGCCGGCTTCCAGATAATCGCCATCGGAGTTAGTGGTGGTCGCTCGCTCGATGCCGCCTGCGATGCCGCTGATTTTGACGTCAGCTCCTTGAATCACCGCTCCGGTGTTGTCACGGACCGTGCCGGTGATCGCGCCCGTGTCCTGGGCGTGAAGGTTCAGTGCCGAGAACATTCCCAGCAGTACTGTGATTCCACACAAGAAACGGATTTTCATCGATAACTCCTTCGCCGACTCGACGTCGAACACTAGCGGACGCCTTTCATCAGCACCACCAGCGCTCCATCGCTCAAAAACGGTCAAATGCCTTTATTAAAACGTATCAATAGTGCTTCAGGTGTCTCTCTCTGTCAAGAGAAAATGCGTGGCTTGGATCCGGGGAAGGCTGCGGAAAAAGTCGGTTGTCTAACTCGGTGGCACCTCAGCGGCTGAAGCCGCGGTTGATTTTGCGATACTGACGGCGCGGCTGAAGCCGCGCCCCTTCAAAACAGAGTCAAAACCTGAATTTTTCCGCAAGCTCTAAAAGTCGTGCCCTTCCCAAACCCGTGCGACTCAGTCTTTCGGCAGTCCGAGACGGGGCAAGCCCCGTCTCTACGTGAATTCATAGTTTTTCCGCAACCTGTGAAGTCGTGCCCTTCCCAAGCCGGAGTTTGAAACCAGTTGTGCCTGGGCAGTTATTTTACGTTGCGGGTGGACTCGCGCACGATCAGCTCAGGAACGATTCTGCGGTGAATGGTGCGGATCGGTTTCTTTTCCAGACCGGCACTGATGGCATCGAGCACGAGGGTCGCTGCGGCGGTTCCCATAACTTCCATGGGCTGGCGCACGGTGGTCAGCGCGGGAGAATAGATGGCGGCGGGCGAGACATCGTCAAAGCCCACCACTGAGCATTGATCGGGAACACGAATCCCCGCTTTCGCTAAGGCACGAATAGCGCCAAAGGCGGTCATGTCGTCAAAGGCCATCAGCGCAGTGAAAGGACGGCGGCGGTGCAGCAATTCCTCCGTTAATTTGTATCCTTGTTCAAAACTTGAAAACGGATCTCCAGATTCTGGTAGGTCGACGATCAGCCGCGAGTCAAGCTCGAGGTTGTGTTCGCGGGCAGACGTCCGCACGCCACGCCAGCGCGGTTCGGTGTCGGACAACTGGCGAGGACCGCGGATGAACGCGATCTTGCGATGGCCTAGCGAATACAAGTGTTCGAGAGCGGCGCGCGCGCCCAAATTATTGTCGACGATCACCGAACTGATATTGTCGTTCTTGAGTTCGCGGCCCACGGTCACGGTCGGAATGTTGTTCTTCTCCAGATCGGCCAGGACGTTGATGTCCACAAACAGCCAGTTCGCGAGGACGACCAGGCCTTCGATGCGGCGGTCGAGCAGCATTTCGAGATAGCGCTCGAAGCGGCTGCGCTCGTTGTGGACATCGGTGAGGATGGGAAGGAACGACGACTGGTAGAGAGTGTTCTCGATGCCGCGCAACACGAGCGTGCAGTAAGGGTCGGTCATGTCGAAAACCATGACGCCGACGGTGTGGCTGCGCCGGCCACGCAGCGAGCGGGCAAACAGGTTGGGACGATAGCCGAGATGCTGAGCTGCTTTGTGGATGCGTCCTTTGGTGGTGTCGGGAATGTAGCGGGCGAGCGGCGCGTTATTCAGGACGATGGAAACGGTGGCGGAAGAAAATCCGCTGCGCTCGGCAACGTCGCGGATGGTGACCGCTGCCGGCTGCGTCCGTTTGCGAGAGGAGTCGGAGATCGACGCCCGGCGGGATTTCGCCGAGGAGGCACTTCGCGTAGGCTTCGAATCGGCGGATTCCATGTTTCAGCAGGCCAATGACTCCTTGAATTTAAGCCTCTTGCTGGCGGACACTACAGGACGATGAATCGAGTGTCAAGTTTGGGCATGGCCTTCGTTGCTATCTTTCTGCTTTTTCTTTCGAGCAGGATGACCAGTGGTGTAACGAATACGACAAGTGTCCAGCGCACAGCGGCGACGAAGAAAGCGGCCGGAACGACGCCAGCGGCGCGCGATCCGCAGAAGCTGTTTGAAGCCGGAGAAGCCGCGCTGCATGCGGGCAAGCTGGATGAAGCCGAGCGCGCGTTCCGGGAGGTAGTGGCGATCAACCCCGGCGCGGCGGGGGCTTATGCGAATCTTGGCGTGATTCAGATGCGCCGCAAGCAGTGGCCGCAGGCTCTCGAGATGCTGCAGAAGGCCGAGAAGCTTGCGCCGGACATTGCGGGAATCCGGCTGAACATCGGGCTCGTATATTTCCGCCAGAACGATTTCGCGCGGGCGATTCGGCCGTTTGAGTCGGTCTTACAGCAGTCGCCGGATTCCTACCAAGCTCGTTATCTGCTGGGTCTTTGCTATTTCTTCAACGATCGCTGGACGGATGCGATTGGCGCGCTGGAGCCATTGTGGGGACGGGCGTCGGACCAGCTCAATTATCTCTACGTACTGGAGCATGCGGCAGACAAGGCCAAGAACCCGGCGCTGGAGGAAAAGGCGGCGGCGCGATTGGTTGAGATTGGAGAGGGTTCTCCGGAATTTCATTTGCTGATGGGCAAGGCTCACATCAATCGCGGAGAGTACGACGACGCGGTGAAGGATCTGGAAGCGGCGGCGCAGGCGGATCCGAAGCTGCCGTTCGTGCACTTTAATTTGGGCCTGGCGTATGTGCACAAGCAGGAATATGAGCGGGCGCGCATCGAGTTTCACAAAGACATCGCGCTGGAGCCGGACGCGCCGTTCTCATACGAACAGTTGGGAAGTTTGGAATCGACGGTGGGGAATGAGGACGAGGCGGCTAGGAATTATCGCAGCGCGCTGAAGCTCGATCCGCAGCGGATCAACTCGCACATGGGCCTCGCGAAGATTGAAGAGCACCGGCGGCACTACGCGGCAGCTCTGTCGGAACTGGACCACGTCATCCGGCTCGATGGCGGAAACGCCAGCGCGCGGTATCTGCGGGGGCAGGTGTTGATGCGCATGGGACGCGAGAAAGAAGGACGGGAGGAGTTGGCGTCGGCGACAAAGATGCTGAATGAACAGCGGGCGGCGCGGCACAAGGAGTTAGAGGGAGAGACGGCGCCGAGTCCGGAACTGGCGCGGGAGCCGGAGTAGAAACGCCATCCGATCTTGCTAGTGGAGAGCCGGGCGTCTCGCCCGGCGGAGTCGGACGGTGCAAGGAGGACGGGCGAGGACGTCCGTCGCTCCACCGTCCAAATCATCAGGCGTTCAATGCGCGGGTTGGACGCACTCCAGGATTTCGGCTTCGCTTAGCGTGTGGTCGCTCGATTTGGCGTACTTATATATCCGCTCGACTACTTCATCGTCCACCGGAAGGCCGCGGCGCTCCAGCCAGAAGAGAACATTTGATTTTCCGCTCATCGGGCCGATGTCAATGATCTGTTCGAGGCCAAAGTAGTGCGAGGGCACTCCGGAATAGACGGCGTTCGCGAGTTCAATATCTTTTTTCTTATACGCTTTAATGACGGCAGCGGCGTGAACGCCGGTGGCGGTACGAAATGCGTCCTCGCCAACCACGGGATAGTTCGCGGGAATCGGAACACCGGTGGCTTCTGAGACCGCTTCACAGTATTGCTTCAGCTTGGTCAAGTCCTGCTTGTCCCACGGCGCGATGCCCATGAGCTTCAGGTTGACGAGCATCTGGTCCATCTGCGTGTTGCCGACGCGCTCTCCGATGCCGAGAGCTGTCGCGTGCACGCAATCCGCGCCCGCTACCAAAGCCGCCATCGAGTTGGCAATTGCCAATCCTCGGTCGCAGTGGCCGTGCCAGTCGACGCGAATTTTTTTTCTGGAAGGCTTAACCACTTCTTCAAGCACGAACTTGACCAGCGCGGCGGCGCCCATGGGCGTGGCGTGTCCGGCGGTGTCGCAGAGCACCAGCGCGTGCGCTCCATAATTGATGGCCGCCGAGTTGAGATGCTTCACTGTTTCCGGATCGCAGCGGGTGGTGTCTTCGGTGACGTACATGACTTCGAGGCCGAGCGAGACGGCGTATTTGACGGCCTTTTCGGTCGTTCGGAGAAGGAAGTCGCCGGTCCAGCCCTCGGCGTAGCGGCGGATGGGGCTCGATCCAATAAATGCAGCAACCTCGATGGGGAGGCCGGTTTTCTGGACGATCTCGGCGATGGGAAGAATGTCGTTCTCGACGGTGCGAGCGGCGCAGTATGCCGTGATCTTTAATTTGTGGGCGACGATTTCCCGCGCCAGCGCCGTGACGTGCTCGACCGCGCGCGGACCAGCTCCGGGAAGTCCTAGGTCGAGCGTGTTAATGCCGAGCGCCTCCATCAGGTGCAGGATTTCCAGCTTTTGATCAATGGACGGATCGCGGACGGAAGGCGATTGCAAACCGTCGCGCAGCGTTTCATCGGTCAGGCGCACCGGTCCCGGCGGATGCAACGACTTCGGATGCAGGGCATTCCAGTCGTAGATGAGATCAGAAATGTTCACAGGTTGGAGACGCGGCAAGCCGCGTCTCTACGTTTTCTTTTCGTCCTTCGGGGGAACCACAAAACCGAAAATCGAATATTGTCCGGGGCCCGCGACGTTCTTTCCACGCGCATCTTCGGGATTCGGGAGGTAGAGCGTTTGACAAAATTCGCAGCGATACACTTCGGCGTCCGCTCCCCAGGCTTTCTCCACATCACCGCATTCCTGTTCGAGCACGTCCGCGGCGTAGAACCAGCGTTTCAGATGTCCGCCACAGAACTTGCCCTTCTCGTTTTTCTCGTTGCAGGAACGCTGTCCCGGTTTCTTGATCTTGACTTTGTGATTAGGAAGCTGCGGAATCGTGCTCGTGATTGCGGTCGCCGTTTCACCGGAAGCCATTGAGTCTCCTGCGCGGCTTTGTGAAAGTGCCGCTTCTTGGTATTTTACTTTATGTGAGTCGACAAGTTCGACGACGAATGCTAACCAGGTTATTGGAAGTACGGTATTTGCGTTCCGCTTGATTGCCACAAAATGATTGCTGCAAAATGCGTCAGGCGTATCGTCAGTCGTACCAGGAGCGGGTGCAGTGAGAGCGGGGCATATGTGCACGGCTACCACCGTCGCGAGAACGACCGGCTGCAGGATCAAGCGGGAACGCTGGTCGACCTACTACACTCCGACACCTCATACCCGCCAGGAAGCGTGGTCCTCGAAGCGACGAGACCAGCATCGCGAACAGGCGTTCACATCGAGTATCGGGTTCTGATCTGACGTCGCTCCAAATTACAAGACGTCCCTCAGTCAAATTCCTTGCGCGGGGACGCCTGATCCGCGCCGACGCGTCCGACTGTGATTTCGGCCACGAAATAGCTTTCGCCTTTCATCGGGATACCGGCCATCCGACGCAGCATCGCGATCTGCCCGACGTGGGTGAGCGCATCGGCGATCGGGCCCTGAAATAATTTTTCGGCGGAGACTTCGAGCGCCTTTTCCGACGCCAAGTAGCCATCGAGCTTTTTCACGGCGGCGAAGAAGCGCTCGCATTCTTTTTCCCACGGAAGCGGCAAGGAATCCTTCCACTCGCGGTGGCCTTCGGACATGGTGAGGGCCCAGTCCATCAGGTCGCCGATGTGGGCGAGGATTCTTACCGGCGTGCGCGAAGTTTCGCCGCAACTGTAATCGGCAAAGCTCGGCCCTGCGTTGCGGATGGCTTTCGCTCCGCGATAGGCGATGGTGGCGAGGGTGTGGCGTAGGAAGGCGCGCGAGTCGATCATAGTTGAGTTCTCGGTTCCCAGTTCTCAGAAAGCTTTCCTTAAGTTATAACTGAGAACTGAGAGCTGTTCTTACAGTTTTCTCCGCCACAGCGCTCCCGCCGCGCGGACTCCTGCTTTGAGTTTCTCTCGCAGCGGACGGGCGTACAGCAGGTCGAGGAAGCCTTCCATCTCGCCCGTGAATCCTTTTCCGTAGCCGAACCACCAGATTTTTTTCATGCGCGGCACCAGGTCGCTGTCGAGATACTTCAAGCGCACCATTTCTTCCAGACCCCAGCGTCCATGCGTACGTCCCAGGCCACTCGATTTTACGCCGCCGTGTGGAGCTTCGCTGATGCTGAAACACGACACGGCGTCGTTCACCATCACCGTGCCGGCATCGATCTGACGAGCCAGTCGCTCGCCGCGGGCGCGATCGCGCGTCCAAACGCTGGCGGCTAATCCGAAGTCAGAATCGTTGGCCAGGCGCACGGCTTCGGCATCGTCGCGGAAAGGCGCAATCGGCAGCACCGGACCGAAGGTCTCTTCGTCTTTCTGCATCACGCGCATGCTGTGATCGACATCGGCTAGCACTGTGGGCGCAAAAAACGTCGGGCCGAGTTCGCGTAACCGCGTGCCCCCGGCCAGCAAGCGGGCGCCGCGCTGCCTCGCATCCTCCACATGAGACTCCACTACACGCACTTGCCGCTCGTGGATCATGGGACCGATTTCGGTGGCCGGGTCCATGCCATTGCCGACGCGCAGCTTGCGAGCCTTCTCGCAGCAGGCGTTTAAGAACGCGGGATACAAACTGTGATGCACGTAGCAGCGCTCGACCGACAAGCAAGTCTGACCGGCGTTGACGAACGCTCCCCAGACGGCGCCGCTCGATGCCACATCAACATCGGCGTCTTCGAGCACGAGCATGGGATCCTTGCCACCCAGTTCCAGCACCACCGGAAGCAGGCGTTCAGCGGCGATCTGCGCGATTCTGCGGCCCGTGGCGATGCTTCCAGTGAAGACCAGTTTGTCGATTTCGCTTCCGACCAGCGCCGCGCCAGTCTCGCCTTCGCCCGGGAGCACCTGGAAAATGTCGTCGGGAACTCCAGCCGGGCGCAGCAGCGACTGTAATTCGAGCGCAATTAGCGGCGTCAATTCGGAGGGCTTGAGCACCACGGCATTGCCCGCAACCAGGGCCGCCATGGCCTCAGTCGCCGGAATTGAGAAAGGATAATTCCACGGCGAGATGATGCCGACCACGCCATAGGGCTCGTGCAGAATCCGCCCTGACTTGGTTTTCATCGCAAGATTTCCGTGCGGGAGCTTTTCTTCGCGCAGTATCGCGAAGGCGTTGTCGATCAGGAATCGCGCCGCGTCGAGCACGACCAGAACTTCGGTGACGAGCGCTTCGACCGCGGGCTTGCCTGCTTCCTGGGTGATGCGCCGCGCGATGTCAGTCTTATGCGCAAGAAGAATTTGCTGAAAACGGCGCAGCACCCGCACGCGATTGCGGATTCCCCACGCGTCCCACTCGGGTTGCGCGGCGTGCGCTCGGGCCACGGCAGCGCGCACTTCGGTCGGACCAGCACTGTCCAGTTCGCCCAGAACTTCGCCCGTCGCCGGGTTCACGGAGGCGATGCGGGACAAGGCGAATTCGACGTTGGTGGCCATCTGCGAAGAAGTGTACGCGGGACCGAACGGGCGTGCCACATTTTCCGGCACGTCCTCTTTCACGAATTGTCATCCCGAGCGAAGCGAGGGACCCCTACTCCCTGCACAAAGGTTAGGGCGAGTTGGGGTCCCTCGCTTCGCTCGGGATGACAAAACTTGAGTGATGTTCGCGTCAGTATTCCACCTCGACCAGATACAGTCCGCTGGCAGGCGCAGTCGCTCCGGCGGCAGTGCGCTCACGCGCGTCGAGGATGCGGCGCAAATCTTCCAGGCTCACGGTTCCCTTCCCCACCAGCAAGAATGTGCCGACCAGGTTCCTCACCATGTGATGAAGAAATCCGCTGCCGCGAACGCTATAGATGAGTTCTTCGCCTTCGCGCGTCCAACTGGAAGCGAAGATCGTCCGAATATTAGTCGTGTGAACATCTTCGCCAGCAGCTATCCGTTCGACCCGCTCCGCATCCACCGCCGCGAACGATGTGAAATCGTGCTCGCCCACAACCACGCGGGCGGCTGCAACCATCGCCGATTCCTCCAGCGGATAAGGGTAATGCCACACATACCGCGCCAGAAACGGCGGACAGATCGCTCCACGGTGAATGCGATAACGATAAGTCTTGGCGCGCGCCGACTTGCGTGCGTGGAATTCGGGGGCGGCCTCGGTCACCTCCAGCACCCGGATCGAAGCCGGCAGAATATCGTTGAGCGCCTTCATCCAGTTTTCGGTGGGAATCGTGGACGCGGTCGCAAAACTCGCCACCTGGGTCAGCGCGTGCACGCCCGCATCGGTGCGGCCGGAGCCCTGGGGCAGTACATTTTCCCCGCTCAACCGTCCAATGGCTGAGGCCAGCGCGCCTTGCACGGTAGCCCGGCCCGGCTGCACCTGCCAACCGGCGAGATCCGCGCCGTCATAAGAAAGGGTCAGTCTGAGATTACGCACATTCTTTTTCGAGTCCTAATCCACCCGAGCATCATCGTAATTGTTTACAAACCTTTACTGCCGGAGTCGCGGAACTTGCGGCGGAGCGTCAGCTATACTATTTCACTTACGAGCAATTTTACTTACGATCAATGAAAAAGATTGCCTTTGCCCAGCATTGCAAGAAGAGGACTGCAACATCAAGGATCAAGGATTAAAGATTGCAAGGAACTCTTGCCTGTCGTTCTACGTATCAGCAAACAGTTGGAAAATGTGTAGGCGACTGCGTCTCGAGCCTAATCGCTTAAGTTTGAGCAATGGAGATGATGCGAATGCAACGTTCCACAGTATTGACTGCGTTTCAGCGGGGCGCCGCCCTTTTTCTTGCCGCCAGTATCGTACCTGCCGGGTGGGCGCAGGATGCCCCGCCCGTGCCCAGTGCGCCGTCGGCCCAGATGCCGGCCCAACAGGCCGTGCCGTCAAAGTCGCAGCCGTTTGATGTCAAGGAGTACTCGAAACCGCGGTCGGCCTTCCCCAACCTGCTGGCGCCCTACACTGCGCGCCACGTAGCGCCGCCGAACGTGGCCAACACGCCGCGCATTGACCAACTCCTGCACGATGGCAAACTTTATATCTCGATGAACGACGCTGTCGCGCTGGCACTCGAAAACAATCTCGATATCGCGATCGCCCGCTACAACCTGAACATTGCCGATACCGACATCTGGCGGGCCAAAGCCGGCTCCAGCATTCTCGGCGTGAACAGCGGCGTCGTACAGAATACGCCCGGTGGCGGCATAGGCGGACTGGGCACACAAGTGGGCTCGGGCCAGGGCGGAACCTCGGTTGCGGCAGGTGGCGCCGGGACCGGCTCGGGCGGCCTGGTCGTATCAACCCTCGGCAGCGGCCCACTTATCACCAGTTTCGATCCGATTCTCACGGGGACGATGCAACTCGATCGCTTCAAGAACCTGTGCTCCAACCCTTTTTGCGTTGCGAGCGAGACGAACACAGCCACGGCAAGTTTCGGCTACACGCAGGGATTCCAGTGGGGCACGAACCTGTCGGTCGCCTTCAACAATAACCGGGTTACGTCGGGTAGCGCGTTGAATTCGGTGAGCCCTGCTCTAAATTCCAACTTCCGCGCCCAGCTGACTCAGCACCTATTGCAGGGCTTCGGATTTGCCCCAAACACTCGTTTCATTCAGATCGCGAAGAACAATCGTGAAATCTCAGATGTGGCCTTCCGCCTGCAAATCACATCCACGGTAGATCAGATCGAAAATATCTACTGGGACCTAGTCTTCGCCTACGAGAATGTCAGGGTTCAGAAGGAGCAGTTGGCTTTCGCCCAGAAGACCCTTTCCGACAACCAGAAGCAGGTGCAAATCGGGACCCTCGCGCCGATAGAAGTGGTCCGGGCGCAGAGTACAGTAGCCACCAATCAGCAAACCCTGACCCTGGCGCTGACCAATCTTGAGCTCCAACAACTTCTCATGAAGAATGCGCTCAGCCGTACGCTCGTCGACCCGGCACTGGCCGACGCCGAGGTAATTCCTACCTCGACCATGGAGTTGCCCGCGCAGGAAGCGGTCATCCCCACGCAGGACTTGGTAAATGATGCTCTCGGTCATCGTCCCGAGCTGGCGGAAGCTCGCATCAACCTTTCCAACACCGACATCAGCAATAAAGCGATTCGCAGTTCACTGCTGCCGACTGTGGACCTGTTCGCGTACTACAGCGGCAGCGGTTTGGGTGGGTCCCAGAATCCGAATTATCTCTGCGTGGTTCAACCGACAAACCCGAATTGCATGGGTTTCACACCTTTCTCAAATACCTCCTACGGTTCTACATTGGATCAACTGGGTAATTCCACCGCCCCCGACAAGGGCGCTGGCATCACGATCAACATCCCAATCCGAAACCGTGCAGCTCAGGCGACGCAGGTGCGCTCGGAATTCGAATACCGGCAGGCCCAGTTGCGAATTCAGCAGATTGAAAATCAGATTCGCATCGAGGTGCGCAACGCGCAATTTGGAGTGCAGCAGAATCGCGCCAGCGTCGCTTCCGCCCAAGCCGCCTTGGATCTGGGTCGCCAGTCTCTCGATGCCGAACAAAAGAAATACGCTCTCGGCGCATCCACCTCAACGCTGGTGCTGCAGAACCAGGCGGCCATGACGCAGGCCGAGGTCACGCTCGTCTCCGCCCAGGCCGCGTACGAAAAAGCAGAAGTCGAACTGGATCGGGCAATCGGACTCCTGCTCGATCACGCCGGTATTCAGATCGCCGACGCTGAGCGAGGCGAGGTCACCCATGCGCCGAATATTCCGCACGTGGTGGCGCGCCCAGCCGACCAGCCAGCGCTGGCGCCACCACCACCGCCGGCCCAACCGCAACAGTAGCGCCGCAAACAGTTACCGACGGAGCGCCGGGCGTCCCCGCCCGGCGTTCCCTTTTGCGGCGTTTTTCTTTTGCTGCGTGCCGCCTCTCGCGTATCCTCTCTCCGTGAAGCTCTCGGTAGTCGGCAAGGTTAATGTGGAGAAGGTTCGTGTGGGGACTGGCGCCCCCGCCCGCCCAAGCCGAGCAAAGCTCGGCAGGCTCTCAGGCTTGCGTGGGGACGGGCGCCCTCGCGCGTCCAAGCCGAGCGGAGCTCGGCAGGCCCTTGCTGACAGCAGCAGGAGTCCCGCGTGATCCTCTCCGTCGTCATCATCACTCACAACGAGGAGGACAATATAGGGCGCACGCTCGCCAGCGTTCGGCCACTGATTGCCGACGGCAAAGGCGAGATCATCGTCGTCGACTCCGGCTCGACCGATCGGACCGTTGAGATCGCGAAATCCTTCGGCGCAAAAGTCTTCATTGAAGAATGGAAAGGCTATGCGGCGCAGAAAAACTCCGCTATCGACAAGGCGGCGGGCGAGTGGATTCTGACTTTGGATGCGGATGAGGAAGTGGAACAGCCGCTTGCAATGGAAATCGCAGTCCGCTTTCCATCTGCTCGACCCAACCAGGCGGAGCTTCTCGAACGGGTTAAACAATCCAGATACCTCATCACGCGCCAGAGTATTCGAGAATTCAAGAAACGAGCAAAGGAAAAGGGCCTGACTGAAAGCGGGATCTTCGCGGCCGTCACGGGATTCTGGATCTCCCGCAAGAACGAGTTCCTCGGCCGTTGGATCAAGCATGGCGGTTTTTGGCCAGATCCGAAACTGCGACTTTTCAAGAGGGGCTTGGCGCGATTCGAACCGCGTATTGTGCATGAAGACGCGAAACTGATAGATGGCATCTCCGGGCGATTGAAGCACTCACTACGCCATCACTCCTACCCTACCCTTACCGATTACATTGACCACATGAACCGCTACTCGTCCCTCGGCGCGGAGATGGCGGTCGACAGCGGCCGCCGCGGCTTTAGCTTGTTCAACATCGTGCTGCGCCCAATCGCAACTTTTATATACAACTACTTCTTCCGCCTGGGATTTCTCGACGGCCGCGAAGGCCTGCTCCTGCATCTCTACCACGCCGTTTATGTATCGTGGAAATATGCGAAGGCGTGGGAACTTGCGAACAAGAAAGAATAATCGTAGAGACGCGACTTGCCGCGTCTCCGAGAGCGACCCGTTATCCCCGCAGGGTGATGCGCATAATGTCAAACTTCACTTCCACCGACCGCTGCGGAAATTTCGACTCCACATCAGCCTTCACGTCGCCGACCGAAGGAATCCCGTCCCGGCCCGTGAGTCCGCGCGCGTCGTCGAGCAGTATCGCGTGCGAATACGGATGGCTCAGAATCATTTCCAGTTCCGCCGAAAGCCGCTGCTGGTCGCCCTGCGTGCCCACCCAGCCGTAGTAGCCCGCGTCCAGCCAGAACAGCGCCGGTCCGGTCAGTAGTGCGAGCACTTCGGGCATAACCACGCGGCTATCTCCGCAGAAAATTCGAACGTGCTCGTCGCGCGCGAATTTGCGTGTGGCCCGTTCCGCCAGCGCCGGGACGTCTTCGATGGAATAGACACGTTCGAAACGGCCTTTCATCGCGGCGACCATCTCGCCGTAGTAGGTTCCGGTTTCGACCAGGGTCTTCAGCCCAAATTTCTCTCCGTATTCACGCACGACTTTCTGTTTCAACAGATGCGGAGATCGCGACGGCCGCCCGCGCAGTATCCAGTACCAGTAGTCGGGATAGTGGCCAAGCGCCTTGTACGCGCCGTAGACCGGAGTGCGCTGCAATAATCGTCGGAACGCTTTCAGAACTCCTCCGCCGAAAGAAGACCAGAATAGGTGCCGAAGAAAACAAGCGTCAAGCGGAGTCAAGCACCCCGCGACTCCCCTGTGTCCTCTGTGCCTCCCTGTGGTTAAGAACTTGAATTTGACTCTCCGCCAACCGCCCGGTCGGTCGTGCCATTTTGCAGCATGGCAACTGCTCCTCTATCATCAAGTCGTGGTGGGAACTGACGTAAGGAACTGAATGCCCGACAACAAACCGAAAGCCGATCTACCCAAGACCGTCGCCGAAAGCCCGATTGCCGACGTCTTTGAAGGCCGTCATCCCGCCGCATCGGAAAAGAATTGGGCCGAGAAGACTCTAGCGCCCACGCTCCACAAGGCGCCCGAAAAGCCAATCGGCGCTCCCACCGGCACCAACCTCGACGAGCATGGCCACGCGCGTTTCAGCACGATCTCGAACGCTCCGATCCGCCGCCTTTACACCCAGGCTGATCTCCCCGCCGATTGGAATTACGAGCAATACCTCGGTTATCCCGGCCAACCGCCCTACACGCGCGGCATTCACGCGACCGGCTACCGCGGCAAGCTCTGGACCATGCGCATGTTCTCCGGCTTCGCCTCGCCCGAAGAAACGAACCAGCGCTACAAATATCTTCTCGAACACGGCGGCGGCGGACTCTCCGTTGCCTTCGATCTGCCAACGCTCATGGGCTACGACTCCGACCACCCGGCCAGCGAAGGCGAAGTCGGGAAGTGCGGCGTGGCCATCGACTCGCTCGAAGATATGGAGATTCTGTTCGACGGCATCCCCCTCGAAAAAATCACCACATCGATGACCATTAATTCACCGGCCAGCGTGCTCTGGGCGATGTACCTGGTCGTGGCCGAAAAGCAAGGCGCCGACTGGAAGAAGATCTCCGGCACGCTGCAAAACGACATCCTGAAGGAGTACATCGCGCAGAAGGAGTACATCTATCCGCCCGCGCCCTCGATGCGCCTGGTGATTGACACCTTTGAGTTCGGGTCGAAGTTTACACCGCGCTTCAATACCATCTCCATCTCCGGCTACCATATTCGCGAGGCCGGATCGACCGCGCTGCAGGAACTCGCGTTCACCATCTACGACGGCGTCGAATACGTCGAGTGGGCGCGCCGCCGCGGCCTCGACGTCGACGACTTCGGCCCGCGGCTCAGTTTTTTTTTCAATGCGCACAACGATTTCTTCGAAGAGATCGCCAAATACCGCGCCGCGCGCAAGATCTGGTATCGCCTGATGAAGGATCGCTTCGGCGCAAAAAACGATCGCACCCGTCTGATGCGCTTCCACACCCAGACCGCCGGCGTCTCGCTACCCGCTCAGCAACCGATGAACAATATCGCGCGCGTCGCGCTACAGGCGTTGGCAGCGGTGCTCGGCGGCACACAGTCGTTGCACACCGACGCCTACGACGAAGCGCTCGCCTTGCCCACTGAGGAAGCCGCGCGCATCGCACTGCGCACGCAGCAGATCATTGCCTTCGAGTCGGGCGCAGGCCAGACCGTCGATCCGCTCGGCGGAAGTTACTTCGTCGAGAAGCAAACTCTCGACATGGAAAACGGCGCCTTCGATTACTTTCAAAAGCTCGACCAGATGGGAGGCATGGTCAAAGCCATCGAGCGCGGATATCCCCAGAAGGAAATTGCCGAAGCCAGCTATCAGTACCAACGCGCGGTTGAAGCCAATGAGAAGATCACGGTCGGGGTAAATGATTTCGTCATCGAAGAAGAGTCGCCTCACATTCTCTACATCGGTGAATCGGTAGCCCGCACTCAGGAAGCAAAACTCAAAGCCCTGCGCGCCCGTCGTTCGAACGAGGAAATCAGCAGCCGCCTCGATGCGCTGAAGCAGGCCGCAGCGAGGACTCCTACCGCGGGCGCCAACGGCAACATTTCCGACGTCAACACCATGCCCTACATAGTCGACGCTGTCCGCGCCTACGCCACCGTTGGCGAAATCTGCGAAGCGTTGCGGCAGGTGTACGGGACGTATACGGAAGTAAGCGTCACGTGATGTCTTGTTTGCGGTCGCAATTTGCGACCGCAAAGATTTGTTGTCGAGCTCGGTGCATCTCCCCGGCCAGGGCACCGCGCAGGCGAGCTTCGTTTTTCATCACATTTGAGGCGTCAATTGGTCACAGCTTTGGAATGGCCGCGACCACTATGATGACTGGATGCAAACCGATCGCAGAAGCCTAAATTAAATTAGAGCAGCACACACTTGCCATCCGAAAGAGGACGGCTGCAGTCTCAATCGATCTTCGGATCATGATTCTGCGACACGAGAGGGTCATTCTTGACACCGCGCTAGCGGAACTCTACAACATGTCCGTGAAGCGTTTGAATGAACAAGCGAAACGCAACCGCAAAAGATTCCCTGCGGATTTCATGTTTCAGCCCACTCCCCGAGAGAACAAATCTTTGAGGTTGCAATTTGCAACCTCAAAAACGCCACGCTAGCCGGTAGTCGGCCGGAGGCAGCATGGCGCGAATCAACGTCTGTGTTCCCTGCCCTACTTCATCCGATTGCGATACAGGCTTCCATCCACTTGCCGGACCATGGCCTCGATGTCGAGCGAGAGTCCCAGAAACGCGGCGATTTCTCCAGCGACTGCCGTCGGTTCGCGCAGCACGCGATGATAATGTGCGCGCGAGACCTGCACGTTCGCCTTGCCCGCGAGCCACTTGTTCACCTCGATCAGGTGGCGCTGGAAGGCCTCTTCGATCGCGGATGCATCGGCATTCGAATCCGCATTGCCGCGGCGGCGCAGCATTTCGTCCTGCGACTTCAGCACCTCGGGCAACGGACGCTGCATGAGGATGACGCGGTAATCGTGGCCGGAGGGCAGCGACAGAATCAGTTGCGAGATGACCTTCACCACTTTGCCTTCGGCCTCCGCAATCAGACTCGGATCTTTCGGAAGCTGCTTGATGCGCTCCCACTCGAGGTAGCCCTTGGGATTGTCGGTGTCGGCCTTGCGCTCGCCATCGGAGAGAACCGGCAGCCCGCCTGCATCGAGCATCTGCATCATCAGCGATGTCCCCGAACGCGGCAGTCCCGAAACAATAGTGATCATTAGTGCCTTTCAAGAGAAACGAAGTAGCGAAGGCGGCTTCCACGCTCCGTCGGATTTAGAATCCTGTAGTTGAAATGATAGTTGGAACATGGCCGCCGGGCAAAGACGGGCAAAGACGATGGCTGCACGCAAAGCCACTACTATCGGTGATCGTAATTTGTGATCACAATCCTTTGACAACCTGCCCTTACGCAGCTATTGTTACATTCGCGGGGGTGCTGCGGTGAGGCAAGGAGTCTGGACACTTGTTCTGTTCCTACTAAGCGCCGTAGTATGCGTTTCCGCGATCCCGCACACTGACCTCCCTGAGACTGCCTAGAACGAAGTTGACACCCCCGTAAATCAGGCGCCTCCCGTTGTCCCTGGCGTCAGGTATGTCCGTCCCGCCATCGCCCCTCTCATTCTGCCGAGGCGCGTTTGGGAAGCAGGGCGCGGAGTCAGCTCTCAAGCAATCGAGCCAAAATCAGCCGACACCCTTGTGCGGCGTGATCCCCAGTCTTTCCAGGATCTCCTCTGCACGTTTCTGATCTGAAAAGCACCCGCACTCGAGTCTGATAATTTCGCCTTGACCCAGGGGCATTGATCAATCGCGCGATGCTGCGCGCGCAGTATCACGAACCGGCAACCGCTCCCAGGCAGAGTCCGATAAATCCACTATGGAGCTCTGTTCTCTGTTCCGTGGTGCGGCTTTGCTGCCAGGCGATAACCCCAACATGGACAGACGCGATCGCCGCCGCATTCATGGGAGCGCATAGCAAGGAGGCACCGATGGACGAAATAAATAAGCCGTTTCTGGATCTCTCCACCGAACACATCTGGCCAACCCCTGAAGTCAGCCAGGTTTTCGCCGATTTGAAGGTTCGCGTCACGGATGAAAGAGTGGCCCGGTTGCTGCTCATGCTCCACGAGCTAGACGAATCCGTGGCGGGATTGGAAGAGTTGCCGAAAACCGAACTCAGTGAACTCATCTCGAGCTCGATCCAGGCGTGCGGTTTTGTGGATCCGATCGAGGAGCGGTATGCGATTGCCGCCGTTTTGGAGGCGATCGAAGTGCACGATTCAATGACGGAAAGCTCCTGATCCCGCGCGACGAGATCTTGTGGGACGAGATAAACCAGTTTGCCCGGCGCCACGTTGGATCTCCCCAAGTGGCGCAGGGCGCGGTGAGGTGTCCGATTGCTTTCGAGTGGCGCGATGTTTTTGGGGAAGGCGACACCCTGAAGCGGTCGGACACCGCTGCCGTAACATGGCTCCTGAATTTGTTTCCCGGCGCCGGCAGTCAATCGCGGCCCAATAGTGGTGGCCAAACAACCATCGTCGCGCGCCCTTACTTCAAACTCCCGAGCGCCGGATAATATTTCTGGATCATTCGTCCGGTCATCAGGCCGCCTTCGTATTCCGGGATGATGACTTCATCGGCGCCCGAGTTCCGAATTGCGTTGGCATAGCGTTGCTGGCCGGCGCGTGTGATGATCTTTGCTTTGGCGTTCAGCGACCGGGCGGTGACCGTGATGTAAAGATTGTCGGAATCACTGTCGATTACGATGCAAATGCCGCACGCCCGCTCAATTCCTGCCTGCACCAGCACATCGTGCCGCTTGGCATCACCCTGGATCACCAGCACGTCATCATTCAGGAGTTCGCGGCAGAGTCCTTCGTTGGTCTCGATGAGCACAAACGGAATCTCCAGGCGGGTGAGTTGGTCGACCACCGTCCGGCCCACCTGGCCGTATCCGCAGATGATGAAATGATCCTTGAGCTTCGCGATGTTGGCGTCGTTGATCATGGATTTCCAAGCCTCCAAACCTTGCCGGTTGAAGATCGTGACCAGTACCCGTTCCGCGATCCACACCTGAAAGGCAAACACTCCCACGTATACGAAAATCGAAAATAGCTTTGTCGCAGCGCGGACAGAACGGTAATCGATCGAATGCGGATGAAAGATCCAGAAGAACGCGTCAATGGCGCGGAGCCCCTCCAGCGTGGTATAGACCGCGACACATATCAGGCAGAACGCTCCGAACACGAGCGTGGGCAGCCACAATCGCCGAAGAAAGAGAATTGTGATGCGGCCCATAAAGTTGGTGCGCTCTCGTTTCATCCACCCGGCGCGAGCGAGTAAGGCGGCACAGAGCCGCCCCGGGGAATCCGAGAAATATAGCAGAGAGACGGGCATCGAGAGACGACAACAAGTGACGGAGCGATTAGAAGTTCTAACCGGCCTGATCGCGCGGACACACACGCGAGAAAGGACCAAGAAATCGGTCGACCTCCAAAGCGCCCGGCCCGCCCGCCATTGCGCATCAACGAGCGCTCTGATAACTTTCCTCTCGTCTTTCAAAGGAGGCCCAAGTGCCTTTTTGTCCAACCTGTGGAACACAGATCGCGGATGGAGCACGCTGTCCGAATTGTGCGGGCGGCGCAGGGCGAGGCGCCAGCGCAGTCACACCCGCGACCGCCGGACTCACCGATAACGTGGCCGGCGCGCTGGCCTACGTGACCATCCTCCCCGCAATTGTGTTTCTAGTACTGGAGCCGTTCAACCGCAAGCGCTTCGTCCGCTTCCATGCCTTTCAATCCATTTTCTTTTTTATCGCCTGGACCGTGCTCGGGATCGGCATGGCATTCATTGCCCATATCCCATTCCTTGGCTGGGCAACAGTGCTGCTGTGGCCGCTGATCAGTCTGGCCTTGTTTGTGATCTTGCTGATCCTGGCGCTCAAGGCCTACCAGGGACAGATGTTCAAGCTGCCCGTGATCGGTGACATGTCGGAGCAACAGGCTAAGTAGAGATGGGGCTTGCCCCGTCTCCCCGCCGCCAGAGACGCGGCAAGCCGCGTCTCTGCCGAAAAATCACTTCGAAACCCTTTCTCTCTTGGCACGTCAATCAGGTAAGGTAGTAAGTGCGTGTTCACTGATCTTCAGCTCACGAGTTCGGGATTCCGACGCCCTCGGGCGGTCGGAGTGTCGGTCGCCGCGCACCTGGCGGTATTAGCCGTGCTCGTGTTCCATAATCCTCGAGTGATCGACCTGAGCCCCGCCTGGCTTGCCTATGGAGACGCCACCCACACCTACAAACTGGTTTACCTTCCAGCGAGCGCCAACAATGATGACAAGCCCCCGGACGCGGCCAAGTTGCTACTCCCGCCGCGGGTGAGCAAGCCGCGCCCGCAGTCGCAGCCGCCAAAGCCGACGCCAGAGCCGCAGCAGGTCGTTGCAACTGCCGACGCGGAAGCGGGCGATCATAATACCCGCACCGGATCTCCGCTGGGCACTATAACTATGATTGATGGCCCGATCACCGGCCATGAAGTCCATGTCGCTTATCCGGTCGTGTACCCAGATCCTCCCGTAGAGCGAGCCGAGCTTCCCCGGGACCTGCAGGGCGACGTCGTTATTGAAGTCACGATCGACTCCCAGGGCAACGTTGTCGAAACCAAAATTGTGCAGGCGATTGGCCACGGGATCGACGAAAAAATCGAGGCCACCCTGCGGCGGTGGCACTACCAGCCCGCCACGCTCGACGGCACGCCAGTCGCCTCCAGGCACGACGTACACTTCCATTTTCCGTCGTAAGTCTACTAACAGAGGAACTTCAAGCAGTCAGCCGGTGGAGAGCCGGGGGTCCTCGCCCGGCCACCCATGCTGCTGGAGGGGCGAGGACGCCCGTCGCTCTACCGGCTCTCTCCGGCTAGATTCGCCATCCGTTCGCCCCCTATGCTAAACTTCTTTCCAGTCGATGTTCCCGTCCCTCGGGGAACCAGCCGGAATGAAAAAAGCAATCAACCACCTGAAGAAATCCGATCCCGTCTTGGCGGCAATCATCGAGCGGATCGGCCCATTCCGCATGCAGTATGGCGAGCCCACGTTTCACGCCCTGGCCGAGGCGATCCTCTATCAGCAACTGAACGGCAAAGCGGCCGTGACCATCTTCAATCGATTCACCGCTCTTGCCGGCGATCCGCTGACGCCCGAGGGCATTCTCAAACTTACCGATGCCGAAATGCGCGGAGTCGGGCTGTCCCGGCAGAAGACGGCGTATCTGCGCGATCTCTCCGAAAAGACCGCTGCGGGCCTGCTGGAGTTTCAGCGAATGCAGGAATTAACAGAACAAGAAGTTATCGCGCATCTGACCCAGGTCAAGGGCGTCGGCGTCTGGACGGCGCACATGTTCCTGATGTTCACGTTGCGACGTCCGGATATTCTGCCGACTGGCGATTACGGCGTGCAGGCTGCCATCAAGAAGCACTACAAGAAACGTAAGTGGCCCAAGCCCGCGGTGATGGAGAAGATCGCGAAACCGTGGGCGCCCTATCGCTCGATCGCCTGCTGGTATCTGTGGAGAAGTTTGGATATTAAGACGGTCGAAAAATAGTAGAGCGCGCAGGCAAGACTCGATGTCGCGCAGACTCTCGCGATAGGTGAGTTGCGCGAAGGCCATCGCCAGTAACTAGTCCCAGCAGGAAAATCCCCTGAAGTTAGAATCGCCATGGTAGCGGGCAACACACTTCTGAAATTCTTTTTCGGGCAGATGTTCGATCAGTTGTGAGAAGACGGTGCGGCCAGAGTTCACCCATCATTGTTTCACCCGGAAGACCGGCAGAAGGAAGCCAATCCGGCCCTTTTTCAATTCAAATCGTTCCTGCCTCGACCATCTGCTATCTTGCTTATCTTCAATGGGTTAGAATGGCCTCCCGAAACTTTAGCCGGACAGCAGTGATGCACCATAATGAATTCTTGCTGCAACGCAACACAGCATCTCGAAAGCAAATGCGTTTGCTAGGAATTCCGGAACTAAAAGGCCAGCTTTAAACAACTTTCGGTACCTCTCCCCGACCTGGCTATCTTGCTAGCTGAGAAAAGTTCATTACAATTTCAACCAGCGCCAACATTAGGATCGTCAAGTGACGAACCAGCAGATTGAAATCATAAGGGCGATCGAGGAGGAGCTAGCCTCTTCCAGCAGACAACGACGCTTCAAAGTTCTTTCTGCTGCTAGACAACCCGGGATCATCGGTATAAAGGTACAGCCCCTGGCTAAGGGTGACCGCGTCGAGTCTGCGCTAGAGGGGGGCGTGGCTATGTGGCGCGACTGGTCCTCGTCGGTGGTCGAGTGTCGGCTGAGGAAAGCTTAATTTATGTGCACCAGATTGATGCGTCCGTGCCAGCACCAGGCACAGAGATTACGGTTAGCCCACCAAGGTTTCTTGAGTCACTACTTCAATGTTGGAAGAATGAAGAATTCGCGACCGAATGCTTCTCGTGGGCGACCCACGCGTTGGTGGGACACGACCAACGTCCATTAACGCTTTCCCCTTCACTTCCCGGGCTTTGGGAACGTCAACGGGCGGCATACTCTCTCCTCTCGTATCGCGCGGGATTTCTCTGGGGCCCTCCAGGGACAGGCAAAACAACCACTGCCGCAGCGATGGTAGCCGATCTCGTGGCATCTGACGCGAATGCACGGGTGCTACTGATTGCTCCTACGAATTCAGCGGTTGATCAGCTACTAACAGCAGTCGACGATCGCCTGTCCCGTTCGCTAAAAGGTCAGCTAGTCAAAACAGAGTGCGCGCGTATCGGTAGCAACTTCATTGCGCGTTATTACGAGGGACGGCGCCATCTACTGCCCGAAGCAACTGACGAACTTGTGTTGCGAAAGGCCAGCCTTGAGGCGACACAGCCGGGTGCTGGTATGCCACAGGAGAAAGCGCAATGGGAGCGGGAGATGAGCCGAGTCCTCGATGCACTTCGCTCCCAGGTGCAGACGGTTCTGAAGGAGAAGAGAGTGGTCGCGATGACTGCCACCCTCGGAACTATGCATTACGGTCTGCTACGTGAGTGCGAACCATTTGATTTAATAGTATTCGACGAAGCTTCCCAACTTGGACGCGCCGCGTCCTTGATGCTGGCTCCGCTTGCGTGTCGCGCTCTAATCGCCGGAGATCCCCGTCAGCTAGCACCTATCCTTAAAGCGAGTCATCCATTCGCGCAAAGATGGTTTGGGCGCACGCTTTTCGATGAATATATGCATGACGGACACCCGTCGACTTGTTTCTTAAACGAACAATCAAGAATGGCGGTGGAGATCTGCGGCCTAGTCAGCAGGACGTTTTATCGTGACGAACTGCGCGTAAGTGAGCACTGTTTACTTGATGACAACTGGCGTGCGGTCCGCCAGCCGATTCACTTGTTCTCCTCGGGCGGCGTGTATAATCTCCACCTTATTGAAATAGGCACAGAATCAGCGGCCGAAGCGGGGTCATACCGTCGGCCAGAGTCGGCCCAAGCGGCGGTTGCGATAGCCCAGGAGCTCGGCACACGTATAGATCATAAGAATATTCTGATTCTGACTCCTTTTGTCGCCCAGCGAAGACTGATCAGGAAGGAGATGGACGCCAGAGGAATGCGTAGAGTCCGCGTCAATACGGTTCATGCCGCCCAAGGTGCTGAGTTTCACACCGTCATTTTTGATCCTGTCAGAGGAAACAGCCGTTTTCTAATGGACCCTAAGAGCGGGCCGCGCTTGCTTAACGTGGCAATCAGTCGAACACAGGCGTGCTTTGTTCTGCTCGCCTCCAATGGGGACCTAAAACATCCCTTGCTCTCTGCGATTGCCGATTACATTCGTGATGTCTCTGCTCCGCCGGTTGGATCGTTAACTCCGCCTGCAGCAACTGATTGATATTCATCCGCTACGGACAATAAAAAACCCTCTCGACAATACTGAGAGGGTTTGCGAACTGGTTGGAGAAATTTATGCCGCGCGCACGACGTTGCCTGCCTGGAAGCCCTTCGGGCCTTTGAGCAGATCGAACTCGACGGTCTCACCTTCATTCAGCGAGCGGTAGCCGTTCTCCTGGATGGCCGAGAAATGCACGAACACATCCTCGCCGGTGGAGCGCTGGATGAATCCGTATCCCTTCGCCCCGTTGAACCACTTCACAGTACCCTTCTCTCTCACAAAGAAACTCCTTTCGCCTGTCTAAGAATTATTCTTCCGTCTCTTTTCTGTTTGCCCTGCTTTACCGGACATCCGATACAAGGCTCTCCCTCGAAGTGACAGTAAGAATCTCGCTGGCGTCGCCGCGCGCGAGCAATGACACGCCAACAGAAACGGCTCCCCTGCATTCCGTCGAACGGTTGCCCGCGACGAAATGCCGTGAAGCCGCGAAAACGAAGGCGCGATATCCCACTGCTGACACGGAAACGTCAATCCTGCTGATCACTGCTGCACACTCGCCAACCGGGTCCGGTTGACGAAGCACCAGATAATAGCAGGAAGATTCCGATTGGCAAGAGCGAAATTGCTGAGACATTGCTAGGAACGAACGGAAACGAAGCTCAGAACGAATGGAAGCGACTATGACCCACGGCCCAATCCACCGCCAAGCACCTTAGACCCAACCCGGAGTGCCTCGACGGAAACCCGTAAGTATTTGATAATATTGAGAAACCGTGTCGTCAATCACTCCCATCGAGCTTTCCGACAGGAAGGGCGCGGCCGAGCTTCGCGCGGCTCCGGCCGAAGGCCTGCTGCGCTCGACCGCGCGCTATCTGCTCCGGACTGAGGTGCACACTTTCGCCTTCTCCGTCGCCGCCAACTTCATTCTGTCCTTCTTCCCGTTCCTGCTGTTGCTGATGACGCTGATCCGATACGTCATTCATTCCCAAGTGATGTACGGCGTCGTCGAGAATCTGCTGCGCGACTATATTCCGACCGGCCAGGAATTTGTGATCCGGAACCTGAATGCGCTGGTCGGCACGCATCATCGGGCGAAAGTGTTCTCGCTGGCCATGCTGCTGATTACCTCCACCGGAATTTTTCTGCCGCTCGAAGTTGCGCTGAACCGCGTCTGGAGATTTCGCAACAACCGCTCTTACCTGCGAAATCAGCTGATGTCGCTCGGGCTGGTGTTTGCCTGCGGATCGCTTGCCCTGCTCTCGGTAGGTTTGACCGCCGGAAACGTGACCGTCTTGAAAAATGTGCTGCACGGCTATGACGGCTGGTACGTGCAAGTGGTGGACTTTGTGATCATGAAGATTTTTGCGATCGGAGCCAGCATCGCCATCTTCTTCCTCGTCTACTGGCTGCTGCCGAACGGCAAGGTGCCGGCGCAGGGAGTCCTGCCGGCGGCGGTGATCATGGGATTACTCTCCGAGGCGCTGAAGTACGCTTATATCTATGCCCTGCCCCGGCTGAATTTCGCGGAAGTGTATGGGCCGTTCGCCATCTCGGTCAGCCTGATGTTCTGGGCATTCCTGTCAGGGCTGCTGCTGCTGACGGGAGCTCACCTGTCGGCGCGAAAACATTTGCTGGTGTAGAGCCGGGGCTTGCCCCGTCTTGCGGCGGAGACGCGGCAAGCCGCGTCTCTACGGGCGATCAAACATGGCTCACAGTCTCCATCGTGTTGCGGACTGCGGAAAAGTCTTTTCCACAAAACCGAAGACTCGGCTCGGCTGGACGCGGAAGATCGGTTCTCCCATGCTTCGCGGATCCATCTTGTATTTCTTCTTGTAGGCAATCGCGACGCGCTCCTGCTCCGCTGCATCCTCGGCTTGAGTCGCCAGTCCCTCAACGATCACAGCTTCTTCGCCATCGTCGTTGGTAATTGTGCATGCGGGATTGGCGGCGAGGTTCTGACCTTTGCGGGATTTGCGTCCGGTCGAAAAGAAGAAAGCGTCGTCGAGCCACACTCCCCACACCGGCATGACGTGCGGACGTGCGCGACCCGCGTGAATCGTGGCCAGCCAGAACGTCCGGCAGTTGTTCATTTTCCTGGCAACCCAGGCCCACGAGAGCAGGCCCTTACCGTCTTCAGCTCCCACAATGCCATAGCCGGGCGCGAAAGGACGGTCCGCCTTGGGTTGCGACTTGACGGTCGTCTTCGCACTTATCGATAATCGCGGCTTTGATTGCGACGACGATCGCTTCGTAGGACGCGCAGGCATCTAAGAACCTCCATGACTCGTGTGGCGCGGGCGTACCGCACCATGCGGATCAAAACTACTCAGGCAGTCATCCTACACAAAGATAAGCGGCCCAGCTAACGAATCTCATTCTAGTGCGTCTGTTATGGGACCATTGAACGTATGTATCAGCAGTTCAGGAGAGTTCGCGATGCCGCTCTATCAGACTGGTGGATACCAAGTGAAGCCGTCAGGTGTGAACAAAGTTAAGCAGGCCATCAAAGAGTTCGTTGCTTATGTACAAGCCAATGAATCTGGCACTCATATGTATCTTGCGTGGCAACAAAAAGATGATCCGACTCGTTTTTTGCACCTTTTCATTTTTAAGGACGCCGCCGCACAAACTCTTCATGGCCAGTCAGAAGCTGTGAGACGCTTCGAATCAATCTATTCTCCGGAGCTGGTTAGTGGCGAAGTCATTTTTACCGATTACGAGATGATCGCCGGCAAGCGGTAACCCGCGGAGCTGGTTACGAATTTTTGAGTAGTCGGCTTGAATTGTTACGCCCGATATGGCGGAACGCTACGGAGTCCGGCTGAGAGGATTCGCAATTTCGGTTCATGGACGGAAAATTGGCGGGAAATCGAATGAGACTGGTTAAGTTTGCTATCGCTTTATACCTGGCAATGATCACGGCTGTGGCATTGCCGGCACAATCGGCAAGACTCACGCCGCCCGCCGCTGGCAAGATTCAAATCGCAGTCGCCATCTCCGATGGCGCCGTGATGATCGACTTTGCTGGGCCGTGGGAGGTCTTTAGCGACGTCATGCTGCATACGAAGGGTCAAGCCCACGAAGAGCTGCATCCGTTTCACCTTTATACCGTCGCAGAGAGCGCCAAAGCTATCCGTACTTCCGGGGGGATGCAGGTCGTCCCTGATTACACTTTCGAGAATGCACCGAAACCCAATATCGTCATCGTGCCCGCTCAGAACAATGACTCGCCAAAAATGATGGCGTGGATCCGGCAAATGAGTAAGCAAAGCGATGTTTTGATGTCGGTGTGTACGGGTGCATTTTTGCTCGCTCAGTCCGGTGTGCTTGACGGTAAAAGCGCGACGACACACCATGAAGCGTATGCCACCATGGAACATGCCTATCCGAAGATCTCGGTGCAAAGGCGGATGAGATATGTGCAGAGCGATCCTGTGATCTTTACTGCCGGGGGACTGAGTTCAGGGATTGATCTGGCGCTTCACGTGGTCGAAGTTTATTACGGACGTGAGGTCGCAGATGAAACGGTCCAGCATCTTGAATATGAAGGTGCAGGTTGGTCGGGCGGCGGTGCAGCCAGCGTAGATTTTACGACGCCGGCCCAAGCGGGATTGCACGCAACATTGGACAATCTTTCCAACCGCACATTTGAGAATCCATCGACCGAATTCAGCCGTAAAGGGGAAGTTGTTGAGTTCTCGTTTGCTGGTGATCCGGCGTACAAGGGCACACTAACCGAAGATGGAAACACCATTGATGGAACTCTTTATATGAGCGACGGCAGCACCGCAATTTTAAAATGGACGCGGTCAAAAGCGCTTGCCGATATCGGGACGGTTGTCGCCGGAATTTGCCGGTAACTGGAGTGGGAAGCTCGACGTGAATGGCAAACGCGCGAACTTTGTCCTGCACATCCAGGAATGAACGTCCTGGAATGAACGTTTCGCACGTGCATCGGATCACTTAGTCGCCGCCGGCGCGGGCGAGGCGCCCGCGTCCACACTAATTCTTCTTCAACTCCTGCACAGCACGATAGGCGTGATCGATGGCGCTGTCGGTGTAAGCGTATGCGCCTGCGTCCGAGTTCGCGATCGCCAGCCGGCCGAACGGTTTGCGCGCCACCTCACAGGGCGTCTCCCCGCCTTCCAGCCAGAACTGGTCGGCCAGCGAATTGTATTCATAGGCGTAGCCGTGCGGCCACCGGTTGACCGTGATTTCCAGGATGTCGCGGGCGGGATCGAATCCACCAGGACCTAATATCCGCGCCAGTTGCTCGCGAATGTTACGCTCGTAAGTTTCGAACGTCGTGCTATAGAGCTGGATGCGCCCCAGCTTATGCTGCTCGCGCGCCGGGCGTCCCGGCTTGCACGCGGCTTTCATCATATGCACCACGATCGGCTCGTCCGGCTTTTTCGTACATTCATAGCCGCCGACGCTGACCGGAAGATCCAGGCTGACGCTCGTGTGGTACATGCCGGGCGAATAAATCGTACTCGCGCCTAATTTCTGGAAGGCGCTCCAGTTGCGCACCAGCACGTTGTTGTAGAGCAGCGGAACTTTCTGCGCCGAAGCGAGCGCTTCTTTCTGCGCCTCCGGCAATTCCTGCGCGATGTACGGAATCACCACATGCCAGCACGCCAGAATGCAGTTCGCGGCGCGCACCGTCTTCAGCTTCTTTTCGGTGAAGTAGCTGACTTCCACTTCCTTCGCTGAGGCCGGGTCGCCCCGGTGATTCACCTTGACCACGGCGCTGTTCAGCCGGATGCGCGTCGACGAAGACGGATCATCGAGTTTGGAGTAATCGGCCTTCGCCACCACCACGCCGGTGGTCGAGCTTCCCGGAATCGCGGCCGGGATCAGCTTGCGCACCAGCAGCCGGGCGATCGAAGCGTTGCCGTCGGGAAAGTGAAAGAAGTATTTTTCCGCTTCGTCGCTGTGGATGGCGTCGCGGTTCATCCCCTGGCCCGGTGTGGGATCAAGTTTGAGGCCGTTGAATCCCGGCATTTCCAGGCCCCAGGCGTCCTGTGCGGGGACCGCATCAATGCCCACGCCGAACAGCGGGTGCGGGAAGGCCTGGAACAATTTCACGATCTCGTCGCTCACGCCGGCCGTGTCGGTCAGGTATTTCGCATAACTCATGCGAGCCAGGCGCGCCTTCTTTTCGTCGGAGCTGAGGCCGGGAAAATAATCTTTTTCCTCCGTGAGCAGCCGCTGACAATCCTGCTTGGCTTTCTCCGACAGCGGAGCTTCTTTCAGAAATTCTCGCAAGCCCGCTTCGCCGCCCAAGTCGTTGATGCCGCTCTCATCCCCTCCCATATGAACCGCGTTCGTGACCAGCTTGTCGGTCCCAAAGGTTTCCTTATCGAAGAAGATGCGCGGCCTCAAACCCAACGAACGGTAGAGATCCTTGCTGACGTACTTGGGATACGAAGGCACGTCAATACCGAGCTCTTCGATCAGAGACTTCGCGACTGCGCTATAAGGCCACGGGCTTTCAATGGAATACGTGCCGCCGAATCCCAGAATCGTGCGGCCGCCTGCGCGGAATTCGTTGCGCTTGGCGTGTCCACCAAAGTCATCGTGGTTCTCCAAAATCAGGATGCGCGCCTTGTCGCCCGCAGCCTTGCGGAAATAGTGGGCCGCAGCGAGTCCGCTGATGCCTCCGCCCACGATCACCAGATCGTACGATTCGCCAGTGTCCACGGCCTTGGGAGCGTCGTCCCAAAAGGCGGCGTCGCGGACTTTGTGCATGGTTTCGAACGAACCCGCATGACTTCCGCGCAAGCCGGTCTTGCTGGGAGGGTAGTAACCTGGGACGTCCTGCGCTTCCAGATCGGCGGCTGCGGCAGCCCACATTTCAGGCGGAATAATGCCAGGAACGATGGAAGCTCCCACCGTCAGTGCCACCCCGTTCAGAAAATCCCGGCGCGTGATTCTCGCGCCCATCCCCAGTGCTCGGTCGCGTTTCTTTTCCACTTCAGATGGCCCAAATTCGTCTGACACAAAATCCTCCGGCGAGGCAGTGTAACATTTCCAGCGCCGCCGACAGATTGCTGAAAAACTCGAATGTCGATGACCAGCCCCTAAAGGGGCGTTTGATTTCGAGCACTTACGGTATCGCGAAAGCGATACCTGATACGAAACCATTGTTTTTCCGCAGCCTCTGAAGCCGGCGCTGAGAACCAGCCTGTTATCGCGGCGGCGAACCGCTGCGCCACCAGAATCAAAAGCAAGATCAAGTTTTTTCAGCGACCTGCTAATGCCCCGTCCCGCCGCCGTTTCCGTGTTCGCTCCCGCCGTCGTTCCCGCGAAGACTGGCTGGCTCCAGCCCTGACTGCGCCGTCGCTTCCAGCACCTCATCCCAAAACGACGTATTCGGATCGACCGCGGCCACCCCGATCTGACCTGCTGCCGGAGTGTCTTTCCCTCCTACCCACGTGACTCGAAACTGCTCTTTCTTGTGTAAGCGGGCAAGTGAAATTTTGTTGCCCGGCTCAAGCATTCCGTGGATGCCATCCAACAGCGCTCCGCGGCGACTGATATTGACCGTCATCACTCTTTGATCCAGAGGGCGACCGCTGACGTCGGTCCCGGTCAGCAGCACCGGCAACGCCAGATCGATCCGCGGGTCGCGGCGCTTGCCGAGCCGCTGCGCGCGCAAATCGTTCAGAAACTGCTCCATGGTCAGCGACGCTCCCGATCGAACCAGCTCCAGGAGCGGGTCGGGCGATTCGGCGTTCTGCGCGGGGTCGGGCGCGGGATTCGGCGCCGCGCGCTGGCCTTCTTTCCGTCCGACGAAAATTCGCGGGACCTCGCGATTGCTCACCAGCCTGCCGATCAGTTCCCCCACCCGCGCCCGCTGATCGTGCCCTTGCACCTGCGTGAACTCGACTCCCATTCCCGTTTGCGCATGGGACACCCGCACCACTCCCTCCAGGAGACACTCCGCGTTCGACTCCCGAATGCTCAGCACCACCGGAGTATCGGTGGGAAACGGCGCAGCTGTCTCGAGGTAGCAAGCGCCCGCGCTGATATCGGTCAGGCGCCAGCGTGGCGATCGAGCCGGCTTCGCCGTTGCGGACGGCTCGTGATCCAACCGCGGCTGCTCTGCGGCAGGCGGTGGGATCTCTTCGATCCTCCAGTCCGTCGGCGCATACTCGATTCCCCAGAAGTTGCCAGGGACCTCGAGTTCCAGGCCGACCAGCCAGGTCTCGGGATCACCGCCCAGTGGAACCACCTCCGCCACTCGCGCCGTGGTGTGCCGTTTTGCCGAAACGATTTCCAGGCGGACCTGAATGCCATGCGCGAGCGCCCGCGGAGCGATCAGCCCACATCCGTGCGCGTTCACCAGGGTGGTATTGCACTGCTCGGAAAATGGCACAGCGGCGTCGAGGCTGGTCACGAGCACCGGAACTTCCAGCGGCAGCCGCGTGCTGCGCCGAATGGCGTGTTGTGTTTTTTCCGAAGCGCCCATAGGGTTAGCAGGCAAAAGGATCTTCGGCCTGAAAGCGTCGATTTGAAAACCAATGCCCTCGACTGCGGTAACGATTGACCACGGACCATGCTAGATCACAAGAAAGCCCCGGGCACGTGATTTCGCCGCCCCCGCTTACAGATAGACACTAGCACGAGACTCACGCAGAGACAGCCGCCCTCGGCTGTCATGGCGAGCGCAGCTCGCGGGGTTTCGTCCGTCGATCCTCGCACTCAAAGTTGGCGGGCCTTCGCCCCGCCGGACAGCCGAGGGCGGCTGTCTCTACGTTGGGTGTCCGTCGCCAGACCGGCCCTTAGCTGATCTTGATCGCTGTATCGGGCGCCTGGAAGGCGATCTTGTGACTACCATCGCAGAAAGGCTTGTTGGCGGAAGCGCCACAGCGGCAAAGGGAAAACGCCGTCTTGCCCGTCAGGTCGTATTTGTTGCCATCGGCGTCCACCATCTCGACAACGCCGTTGGGATCGTCTACGCGCAAAGGACCGTTATTGCGCACCGTAATCGTGACTTGCGCCATGAAACCCCCGATAATTAATGACCAAGCTTTCAAACTATCGCACAACGAAAGAAGTTGCCAGTACTGACTTCCGCCACCGGTCCACCGCTTCCCACCACAGCATCTTCAGCCATTCATCGAAAGTCACTTTTGCCCATTCGCGGTTCGTCCACCAGGCTTCGCCGAATTGGGCTGGATTGCGAGCCGCGGCCGCGTTGAACTGGTATTGCGGCAGGCGATGGCGAAAGATCATCAAGGCGCGGCGGGTGTGATATTCGGAGGTCACGATCAGCACCCGACGTGCGCCCAGTGACTGCAGGCATCGGCTCACGTCATCGGCCTCAGTGATGGTCGAATATCCGTCGATCGGGCATATCGAGACGCGGTTTGCTTCCCCAAGACTGTTCACGTATTTCTGCGCAATCTCGCCCAGTTTCTGATCGTAGATCACATCTCGCGTCTCAGCATCCAGAAACACGTGCGGCGCTACTCCCTGTCGCAGGAGTTCCAGAGCCCGGGCCGAACGGACGTTAGTCTCCCCAGCCAGCACCACGATAGCATCGGATTTTTCAGGGTCGTCCACCACCAGAAGGCGTGCGGCCTGGCTGGCGAGCACGGCAAAGATAAAGACAACGACCAGGAACAACAGGATCAGTAGCCGGAAGAATCGCATGTGAAATGCATGTTACTGTACCCGCATGTTACAAAGGAAACCGTTGCCCGGGCGAATTCGATTACGGCGGTAATCAAGATCGCAATCCGTCCTGTAAAAATCGCAGGAAAATCGTATGGCAACCGCAGCTTCCGCGGCCCAAGCGCAACTTCCAATGCTAGAATTATTTTTTGCCATATTATGGATACTCAACTCACCGCTTCTTCCCTGTTTACTGACTTGAAGAGCCGCATCGACGCGCGCAAGGCTCGGGTCGGAATCATCGGCCTCGGCTACGTCGGACTGCCTCTGGCCCTGCTCTACAGCGAGCAGAAATTTCCCGTCACCGGTTTCGATATCGACCAGCGAAAAATCGACACCCTCGCCAGCGGCGGCACCTACATTTTCCGCATCACGCCCGGGGAGATTGCGGCCGCCAAGTCGAGCGGCTTCATAGCCACGGCCGACTATTCGCAGATCACCGCCATGGACGCGATCATCATCTGCGTGCCCACGCCGCTCAACGAATATCACGAGCCCGACCTCAGCTACATCACCAACACCGCTCACGCGGTTGCGCCCTATCTGCGCGCCGGGCAGATCGTTATCCTCGAGAGCACGACCTACCCCGGCACCACCGAAGAAGTCCTGATCCCGATTCTCGAACAAGAAAACAAGGCCGGCTTGAAAGCTTCCCGCAAGGGCACAGCCGGCGACAACGATATCTGGGTCGCGTTCTCGCCCGAGCGCGAGGATCCCGGCAACACCCAGGTGGCTCGTCACGATATTCCGAAAGTGATTGGCGGACTCGATCCGCAGGCCAGCGAAATCGCGGCCGCGCTCTATGGCGCAATCTTTCGAAGCACCGTTCCAGTCTCATCGCCCGCCGCCGCGGAGATGACCAAGTTGCTCGAAAACATCTACCGCTGCGTCAACATCGCCCTCGTCAACGAACTCAAAATGCTTTGCCTGCGCATGAACCTCGACATCTGGGAGATCATCGACGCCGCTGCCACCAAGCCTTTCGGCTTCCATCCGTTTTATCCCGGGCCGGGTCTCGGCGGACACTGCATTCCGGTTGATCCGTTCTATCTTTCCTGGAAAGCGAAAGAGTTCGACTTCCGCACCCGCTTCATCGAACTGGCCGGCGAAATCAACGTGGCCATGCCGTACAACGTAATCGCGTCCACCATCTCCGCGCTCAACCGGCAGAAAAAACCCATCAACGGATCCAAAATTCTGGTTCTGGGCGTTGCCTATAAGAAAGATATTGACGACCTGCGCGAGTCGCCCGCTCTTACCATAATCGAGTTGCTGCAAAAAGAGGGCGCCGTGGTCGGCTATAACGACCCCTACTTCCCCTTCGTCGGCCGCGGCCGTAAGTATGACCTGCAGATGAAGTGTTCATCGCTCGACAATCTTGGCCAGTACGATTGCGTGCTCATCGTCACCGATCACACCGACTACGACTACAAGAAGATCGTCAGCGAGGCCAAGCTGGTAGTGGATTCGCGCAACGCCACCCGCGGCATCAAGAGCGACAAGATCGTGCACTGCTAAGGGCAGGTGTCAGCTCTCGCCTTTCAGCCGTCGGTTAAATCGCCGCGTATGCTAGTATTTCGCGTTGAGCCGGGGCAGCGTTTGCATGGCACGTTGCGTCCATACGGTGTGCCGATGACGGTGTGCCAATGAAAGATACGCTCGGAATTTTGCTCGCTGGAGGCGCAGGCGAGCGCCTCTATCCGCTCACCCGCGACCGCGCCAAGCCGGCCGTAACCTTCGGTGGCATCTACCGCATCATCGACATCACCCTTTCCAACTGCGTCAACTCCGGCCTGCGCCGCGTTTATATCCTCACTCAATACAAGGCGCTCTCGCTGAATCGTCAGATCCGCGAAGGCTGGAACATTTTCGGCCGCGAGATCGGCGAGTTCATCGAAATCCTGCCACCCATGAAGCGGGTCAGCGAGAACTGGTACATGGGGACGGCCGACGCGGTCTATCAGAACATCTATTCCATCGGTTCTGAGCAGCCGAAATACGTGCTCATCCTCTCCGGCGACCACATCTACAAAATGAATTACGGCCGCATGCTCAAGCAGCACAAGGACGCCGGCGCCGACGTCACAGTCGCCACTCTGACGACCGAGCCGGAGGAATGCCGCCATTTTGGCGTCGTCGACATCGACCACGAACATCGCATCATTGGCTTCCTGGAAAAACCGAAACAGACCGATATCCGATCGCCGTACGATCCAACAAAAATTTCAGCATCGATGGGCATTTATATCTTCAACACCGACGTGCTCATTCCGGTGCTGCTCAAAGACGCCGAGGATCCCGATTCCAGTCACGATTTCGGCAAGAATATTCTGCCCAAGATGCTGGGGGATTACCGCGTCTTCGCTTTTAATTTTGTCGACGAAAACAAAAAAGAAGCTCTCTACTGGCGCGACGTGGGCACGCTCGAAGCTTATTACGAAGCCAACATGGATCTGGTTTCGGTCTCGCCCGTCTTCAATCTTTACGATGACCAATGGCCCATCCGCACCCACCAGCGACAGTATCCGCCGGCGAAATTCGTGTTTGCTGAAAGCGGGCGCATGGGCCACGCCGTCGATTCGCTGATTTCTTCCGGTAGCATCATTTCCGGCGGCTTGGTCCAGAATTGCGTGGTGTCTCCGGATGTGCGCGTCAACTCCTACAGCGAAATCGAGAGCAGCATTTTGTTTTCGCACGTGAACGTGGGACGTAGTTGCCGCATCCGCAAAGCCATCGTTGAGCGGGACGTGCACATTCCCGAAGGAACCGCCATCGGCTACGATGCCGAAGCCGACCGCGAGCGCTACTTCGTCACCGACAGCGGCATCACGGTCGTGACCCGCGATTACTCTTTGTTCGAGAACCCCGTTACCGTGGATTACTTCACGAGCGAGTAGGCACCAGTTCTCAGTTCTCAGTTCTCAGTTCTCAGTTCTCGGTGCAAACGCAATTGGTCGTACGGAGAACTGGGAACTGAGAACTGTCTTCCGGTACACTTCTTTACCCTATGTCTTTAAGCCTTCGCCGCCTTTTCCATAAAGAAAAGCAGGAGCGCCGCATCCTGCGACAGATTGAACGCACCGGCGATCGGCTGGAGCCCGAATATCATCGCCCGACGCCCGAGTGCCCGCATCCGGAGCGCTGGCGCATGTTCGATTCCATGACCGCCGAGGCCGAGGTGCTCGAATTCCTGCGCACCGTCGTCACTACCATCAAGCCCGAACTGGTAGTGGAGACTGGAACCTTCAGCGGCATCAGCACTCTATGGATCGCCGAGGGACTGAAAGCCAACGGACGCGGGCGCGTCATCACCTGCGAGTTCGATCATGAGGTATACGAGAACGCGAAGGCGCGAATCCAAGCTTCCGGACTCGGGGAGTGGATCGAGATGCGCAATGAATCAAGCCTCGACATGAAAGTCGAGGGCATCATCGATCTTTTCTTCAGCGACAGCGACATGCCCATCCGCGAGCAGGAAATTCGCCGCTTCCTGCCGCAGATCAGCCCCTATGGTCTCATCCTGATGCATGACGCCAGTTCGCATTTGAAGATCGTACGCGAGGCCGCCCTCAAACTCGAACAGGATGGCCTGATCTCGGCCGTGCTCTTACCGACACCGCGCGGACTGGTTGTGGCGCAGAAGCGCGAAGGGAGAAAGTAGAGGTTTGTGGAGCGCCGGGCGTCCCGCCCGGCTGAACGGCGCGACGGCTGTCCTAGTTCAACTTGAGCCGCACGGCCTGGGCAAGCATCCTCTGCTTTCGGTCAAAGCTGTATAGGCACTCTGCGCCCAGTTCAAGTGCTGCCGCCACATGCAGAAGGTCCGCACCGCGTGTGTCCAGTTTGGCCGTGGTTTGTTGAGACAATTGGCGTGCCCGGTCAAAGATGGGGTCCAATAAACTTCGGAATTGAAAGACACCGTCGCGTAAATCCTTTTCGAAATTGGTCAGTGCGGATTTTACTTCTGCTCGCGAAGCTTCTTTGCGAAAGACCCGCAACTCGAAAGCGTTGACAACCTCCAGTTCCCCCAGGGTGGTGACGAAAACGTCGCCAGTTGAGGCCTGCATTGTGCGCAAGGCAGCGGTGGAATTGGCATCCGGGTTGTAGAGAGACACAAGAAAGCTGGATTCAGCGTAGATCTTCAATACCGATCCCGATCGGCGGATATCAGATCCGCTCCGCTGACAGCCAGCACCTTGTCGCCGAAGATGGAGCGCATGCGGGCTTCGAAATCAGGCATCTTTTTCACACCTTCCGCGCGTTCCGGCACCAGCCGAGCGATCACACGCCGGCGCTTGGTAATTTGGATCTCTTCCCCCTGGAGCAAGAGGCGTTCAATCTTCTTGAACTCGTAGCGGAGGTCTCGAACCGAAGCTTTGGTCATGTGATACACGATAGCATCACAAGTCATTCTTTGCCACCGGGCGTTTCTAGCAGCCTTAATGCTTCACCAAATCTTCCGACAGCAAATGCGCTTTCTGCGCCAGCGTATTCGCTCTCCTCACATCGCCTTCTTTCAATGCCGAACGAACACCCTCCATATAGTTTCGGATCTGCCCCACCGTCTCCTGCTGTTTTGCGTCCAGGGTGCGTCCCGTCAACCGCTTCAGTTTGTCGTCAATAGAGCCCAGCAACTGTTCCGCGTTGTGACGCTGGCGGGTGGCTTCCGCGGGAGTCATCCCGGGCGCGATCAGCGCAGCGGGCTCACTCGCTCCGCCCTCGCGCACCACAATCTTGTGTGGAGCACCATTCGGCGCTGACGCGGCGCGTTTTCGGCGTCGTCTGCTTCCGGTCGCCGGACCGGCGACCGTTTTTTCCTTCGCCGTGCTCTCCGGCGCTGTCTTCCCCGCGGCTGGCGCCTGCGGATTGGCGGGCGCAGCTGGCGCGGTCTCTGCCGGAACCTGCTCTGCAGGCGCGTTCTCTGTCTGCGGCTTCTCAGTCGGCGCCGGCGACTCTTCCGCGGGCGCGTTCTCTGTTGGAGCCGCGGGCGGACCCGGAGCTTGTCCCGCTCCATTCCCGGAGCCGGCGGGGTCGTGTTGCCAAGAAGCCCTTCCCGCAGCCGGGGAACTTAGCCAAAGGGCAATCGCGAGTCCACAGGCGAGTCGCATAATCGTGACAAGAAGATTGTTTCCCACCGGTAGAAAGAACGCAAGGTCCGCGCGTCGTCCATACCAAAAGATCGGGGAAGCGTTTCCGCTTCCCCGGTTGGCGTTTCGATTTGAAATTCAGTTTTACTCGGTGCTGCCGGCTTCGGCGGTTGCGCTGATGGATTCGTTTTCCGGTTGCAGGACGACGCCATCAAATGGAGTCGCGCCTACGAAGCGTCCGCCAATTACGCTGACCCGGCGCAGCGGGAATCCGCTGTCAGGACCGCGCTGCCAGGAACGTCCGCCGTCGCGGCTTTCGAAGATCACGCCGGTCGCGTCGCTGGTGGCCAGCAGGCGCTTGTGGGTGGAATCGAAGCTGACGTAGGTGATGTCCTTGCCAGGGAGGCCGTTGACGACGTGCTCCCAGGTCGCGCCGCCGTCCCCGCTGCGGAACGCGCCTTCGCGTGAGGCGATCACGATCTGGTTGTCGGAAGCAATCGCCGCGCTGCGGATGCTGACCACATACGACGGCAGAGCGCCCTGTTTCCAGGTCGCGCCCCTGTCATTCGAGACCAGGACGCTGGAACGCGTCGCCGCGACCACCGTGGAACCTTCGGCCCGCACTGAAACGAAATCCTGCTGTCCTAGAATCCGTCCGCCCTTCCAGGTCTTTCCCTGGTCGGTACTCGAGTAGATGCCAGTGGTGGTTGCCGCCATCCAGCGTCCGGAACCGAGTTCCAGATCGTTGACGCGGGATTCGAGTTGCGACTTCGTTAGGGTGGTCGTGGTGGCCGCTTTGCGCGAACCTTTGCCCTTGCCCGCGGTCTTCACGGTATGCTCGACGACCACAACGTTCATCGGATGCCATTCGCTGGCATTGTGCTCCAGAGAAAACACGCCGTGGTTGGTGCCGGCAACCAGCATTCCGCTGGGAGCCTGTTTGAGCGCGAAAACGTCCTTTCCGCCGAGGCCGGCCGCTTTCTGCAGCCAGTGTTGTCCGGCATCGTGGGAATAGAACACGCCGCCGTATTCGCGGTCGTTGACGACGCCAACGTAGAGCGTGCTGGCGTCTTTGTTATCGGTCAGAATGGCGGACACATAGCGATGCGCGTAGCCTTTGTTGGAAGTGGTCCAGTTGGAAGCGCCATCAGTCGAGGCCATCACGCCGCTGCGGTCGGTAGCGAGCAGCACGCGATTGGAATCCCGCGGATCGATGAGTACGTCATTGACGACGACCTCAGGATTGCTCACACGCTTCCACACTTTGCCCAGATCGGTTGACTTCCAGAGGCCTTCAGTGGTTCCGGCGTACACGATATTTTCGTTGGTCGGATCCTGCTTGAGCACGCGGGTGCGGCGCGCTGAAAACGGGATGCCCTGAATCTTTGCAAACAGATTGCCCGCGGTCTCGCTCTTATAAATTCCCGAGCAGGCGCTCGCGAAAACGACCGAGGGGTTGTCATGGTCGACGATGACTGAGAACACGTCGGAGTCGTCGATCATGCCTTTATTAATGTGCTGCCAGTTGGCGCCGCCGTCGGAAGTTTTCCAGGCGAGGTGCCAGGTTCCGGCATAGACGGTGTTGGGATCCTTGGGATCGACAGCGATCGATTCAATATTCTTAATATCGGAGGAATTCGCCGGCGACAGACGTTCCCAGGTATCGCCGCCATCGTTGGTGCGGAAGACACCATTGAGCGCGCCCGCGACCAGCACCTTGGAATTACCCTTGTACATAGCCAGGGCCCGGATGGAGTTGCCGTGCATCGCAGGCAAGTTGTCCCAGTTGCGGCCGCCGTCGCGCGTGCGGAAGATTTCGCCGACCTGTTGGCTCGATACGCTCCACGCCGACACATAAATCCGGTTAGAATCCTGCGGATCGATGGCGATGTGGTCGAGCACGTAGTCGTCGCCCAGGCGTGCGAGGCGCGACCAGGTGCGTCCGGCATCGTTCGAAGCAAACATTTGACCGGTGCTGGTGCCGAGCAGGACGTGATCTGGGTTGTGCGCGTCATAAGCCAGACTGCGCGCATCGCCGCCATCCGGACCTAACACCTGCCAGGGCCCGGAGGCCAGTAGCGCGGTGCTCAAAAGACTGACGGCAAGAACCAATAGACTTGTGCGGAGAACGTTGCGTTTCCCTGTGAAATCCATGCCCGTAGGTTGACCCCTGCGAAGATATTCGCCTCGCTACACATTAGACAAGCTAGCACGGATGGGGCAAGGTTACCGAAGTGTCAAAAAATAGAAAGGCTGGCAGGGCAAACCCCACCAGCCTTTCGTGCTCTTACATCAGCTATTCGGCCTTTTTCGCCGCTTTCTTCTTGGCAACCGGTTTCGGATGATCCGGAACAGCCTTTACCTTCGTCTCATCGACCGGGGTCGTGGTGTCGGCCCCGGGGAAGGTCGCGCCGGCCGGAACGATCCAATGTTCTGAATTCGCCGTGCCTGCGTTTCCGGTGCGGGTCTCGATGCGGCTTGGGTCGATGTTCTGTTTTGCCTCGCCTCCCGAGATGTAGGCTTTGACGTTGAGCGCTCGCTCAGCCGCCAGGTTCTTACGCTTTTCCTTCGGATCAGCGTTCCCGACGACGACCAGCTTGGCCTCTGAATCCTGCTGCAACTTGAGGGCAACATCGTCCAGCGCGGCCTTGCAGGTGTTGTCGACGCGCCACGGCTTCTTAACATTAGGATACTGACACTCGTTCAGCTTGCTGGCCTGCGGAGGCGGCGGTGGCGGGTTTTCAACCGTCACCGAGCTCGAAGTCGAAGCCGTCAAGCCGCGCGAGTCGGTACAAGTGGCGTTGATGCTGATGGGTCCGGCCGAGGCGCCAGTCGTGTCCAGGGAGGCGGTGTTTCCGTTGCCGGAAATACTGCCGCCGCTCGCGGTCCATCCCCCCACCGTTACCGGAACGTTATCCGGACTGGTGCAGGTGCAGGTAATGGTTGCCGGAGTACCGGGCTGAACCGTCGACGGGCTCGCCGAGCAGGAAATCTGCGGCGGGTTCTTGGGCGGTTCCTTCACGGTGAAGTTGGCGGTGCAACTCGCCGTGTTGTTCTTCCTGGCCTTGGCATCGGTGACCGTGGCGGTTACGGTGTAGCTGCCGCCGCTAACGCCGTTGGTGTCAATAGTGGCACCGGTATCTTTGCCGTCGACCTTGCCTCCGTTGCTGGCCCAGGTGTAGGTGAGCGTGTGCTTGGGGTTGAAGTTGCTGGCGGCGACGGTCGCATGCACCGGTTCGCCGACCATGACTTCGGGGTGGTCAACGGAGCAGGACGCCGCTACGGGAAGTTCGGGAGCTCCGCCAAAGTTGAACACGAGACCGGTGGTCAGGCGGACGCCATTGTAAGTCTGTCGCCGCAGGCTGTTATTATCGGGCGGGACCTCGTGAGAGAAGTTCATGCGCTCGAGCTGGTAGTCGGCTTCAAAGAGACGGAGCGAGAGCGGCTTCCAGATTTTGATATCCATACCGCCGCCAAGAATCGCGGCCACTCCGTTCTGGGCATCGATACCCCTCGCCGAGAATCGATCGAATCCGAGTAGGGTGTGGACGAAAAAGTTCACACCCTCGGAGCGCCAGGTCAACTTCGGCCCGACGGCGAAGGCGCTGTTCGCAACATGGAGGCTGCCTCCCCAGTTCCCACCGTAATTGCCTTCGAGAGCCAAATACTTCGTGAAGTTGTAAGAGAGATTAGCGCCGAAGCCCGTATCGACCGAGGGAAGCTTGACGGAATTGGGCGGGGAGTTTTGATCGGGAAGGTTGCCGCCCGGGTTCCACCACTGATAGCCGACGAATACTTCCACTTTGGGCACCGCGTCATCCGACTGTGCACTTGATGCCTTGGACGCAGTTTGTGCAAAAGACGGCAACGCAATCAGAACGAGGGCCAGGATGAGCGCGACACTCGCGCATCTCCGGTAAGCTTCGTGACAACGTGACATTGAGTTCCTCCGATCAAAATCGACCACAAGTTATTCACTAGAACTGGAATCGATAAAGACTGATGACACGCACAGACAGGTTGCACCCAGGAAACACCGAATTCTACAGCAACCGGGCACTTTTGCAAAAGAGGAAGAATTAGTTAACGGGTATTTTCATAGCCCTCGCAAGTCCGTCTTCCGCGGTAGTTTGCGCCTTGAATGATCTCAAATTGATATTCCCGCATTCCGCGCCGGGTTGCGAGGCGGCGCGCTTCCCTGAATAATGCAGATTGGGCCATAGCCAGAGGAATATGACACAGGAACGGGTACTGATTGTTGAAGACGAAGAGAACGAACGAACCGGGCTAGCCGAACTGGTCTCGGGATGGGGATACCGCACCGACACGGCGGCTGACGGCGTGGAGGCTCTGGAAAAAATTCCCGCCTTTGCTCCCTCCATTGTGATCACCGACGTGAAGATGCCCCGCATGGGCGGAATGGAATTGGTGGAGCGGCTTGCCGATCTGGCGCAATCGATTGCAGTGGTGATGGTGACGGCCCAGAAAGCAACCGACACCGCGTTTCACGCGGGCCGGCTGGGCGTCCAGGACTACATCGAGAAGCCCATCGACTTCCGGCGGCTGCGCTCGATCCTGACCAACATCGGTGAGATCCTGAACACCCGCACCGAAAACGAGTCGCTGCGCCGCATACTCCGCGACAAAGGGGCGCTCGGCCTGCTGGTCGGAGCGTCCCCTGCAATGCAGGAGATTTTCCGGCTGGTTGAGTTGGTGGCTCCGAGCACGGCCTCGGTATTGATCACCGGAGCCAGCGGAACCGGCAAGGAATTGGTGGCGCGCACCATCCACGACCTGAGTCCGCGACGCAACAAACCTTTCTTTCCCATCAATTGTGCGGCCATTCCCGAGACGCTGATCGAGAGCGAGATTTTTGGCCATGAAAAAGGCGCGTTCACGGGGGCGCTGGAGCGCCGCACCGGCTGCTTCGAACTGGCCGAAGGCGGGACGCTGCTGCTCGACGAGATTGGCGAGATGCCGGTGGGCACGCAGGCGAAGCTGCTGCGCGTGCTGGAAGACCACAAACTGCGGCGGCTCGGCAGCAAGGTCGAAACTTCGGTGGACGTGCGCGTATTAGCGGCCACGAACAAGGTTCCCGACGACGCCGTGGCGAGCGGAGAGCTGCGCCAGGATCTTTATTACCGCCTCAACGTGTTCAATATTCATATGCCGGCGCTGCGAGAGCATAAAGAAGATATCCGCGAGTTGGTGAAGAGCCTGCTCGCGGACATGAACCAGAAGCACGATCGCAAGGTGGCGGATGTGAGCGAAGCCGTGCTCAATATTTTCCAGAGTTACTCGTGGCCGGGCAATGTCCGCGAGTTGCGCAACACGCTGGAACGCGCCGTGATCGTCTGCGAAAGCGGACTGGTGGAGACTAAGCATTTGCCGCCGGGATTTGGCCAGAGTGTGCGGCCGGTGGTGAACGATCCGGATGCCGTGCACCTGGGCGTGGGCACGACGGTAGGGGAAGCGGAGAAGCTGCTCATCCTGAAAACTCTGCAGGCGACCAGCAACAACAAAACGCGAGCCGCGGAGATACTCGGCATCAGCTTGAAGACGCTGCATAACAAGCTGAAGGAATACGGCCGGCCGCAGGATACGGTGATGGCTGCGGAGGAGTGAGAAGAGCAGGTTTCAGGTTTCAGGTTTCAGGTTTCAGGTTTCAGGTTTCAGGTTTGGGTCCGAGGTCTCTCAACGAAGGCACACAACACATTCCTGAGACCTGCGACCTAAGACCTGAGACTGCTTTAAGATGACTCGCAAATTCATCATCGTGTTCGTGATCACCACGCTGTTCACGACGCTGGTGGTCGGCTTCTCCTGGGTTTACCTGTCGCAACTCCTGCGCCAGCGCTTGCTCTGGGCTGATGAGACCGCTTCCCAGCTCACCAATCAACTGGAGTATGCCGCCTCCAAAGCAGTGCCCGATCTGACCAGCACGCGGGTCGACACCAACAATCCCAAGGCGCTGCGCGCCGCCATCACGAATTATCTGCATGCCGACACCAACCTCAATGACATGCTGGAATCGGTGGTGGGAAATTCCCGCATCATCTACGACGCCGCCATCATTGATCCGAGTGGAGTGGCGATTCTCGATACGAATCCGGCGCTCAATGGCAAACCGGTTCCGGAGCGCCCCCGTTTGACCGTGTTGCGCGACGCGGGCTTCCGCCGGCAGTTGCGCATGCTCTATGGCCCGGCCACCGTTTACGACGTGAGCATCGGGCTGGAGCTCGACGGGCAGGCGTTTGGCAGCGTTCACGTGGGCGTCTCGACCGTTTTTCTGCGCAACGAACTGACGCCGAAACTGCAGCAGGCAGCTTTCTTTTCGGTGGTCGCGATTTTCTGTTCGCTGGTTCTTTCGGCGGTGGTTTCTAATGTCGCGCTCGGCCCCTTGAAGGCCATCGCCCGGAACCTCGACACCGCGAGCGCGGGAGATCTGCTACCGGACGAAGACACCAGCGCCGGCGACGAGGTTGGCCTGGTGTCGCTTAAGATCGCGCACCTCGGCCGGCAGATTCGTGATACCAACCAGATTTTTTCCGCCCTGAAAGACAACGTCGAGCAGGTCATGACCAAGCTACAGGACGGGCTCATGCTGTTCACGCGCGATTCGCGGGTGGTGCTGGTGAGCGCCTCGGCGGAAAAGTTTCTGGGACGACCGCGGCGCGAAATTCTGGGGCGCACCGCGGAAGAGATTTTTTCCGATGGAACGGTTCTGGGCGCGGTAGTGCGGCCGGCCTTCCAGAAGCAGCGGCAACTGGTGCAGTACGAATTCGACGCCGCCGATGGCCACCGGGTTCAGGTTTCGCTCGACTTCATTCAGGAAAAGGGAACGCCGATTGGCGCGCTGCTGACCATGCGCGACGCCGAATCGGTGCGCCGCATCGAGGACGAGATTGAAATTTCACGGCGCCTTTCCGCCAGCGGACGGATGACGCGAGGCGTGGCGCACGAAGTCAAGAACCCCATCAACGCCATCGTGCTGCACTTGCAGTTGCTGCAAAACAAACTGCAACAGGACGATCCCGACACGCGCCGCCACCTGGATATTATCGGCAACGAGATCCACCGCCTCGACCGCGTTGTGCAAATCCTGGTGGACTTCACCCGCCCCAGAGATTTGCGGCTCGAGGACGTGGACCTCCGTGACATTCTGGAGAGTGTATCGGTGCTTGCCGCACCCGACGCCGCTCGTCACCGTGTGCGCGTGGTGCTTGAATTGTCTAAGGATGATGACGTGCTGATGGTGCGAGTGGATTCTGATCTGATGAAGCAGGCGATTTTGAATCTGGTGCTGAACGGCGTGCAGTCCATGACGGCGGGAGGCACGCTCACTCTGAAGGCGCGGCGCAATGACGAAATGATTCTCGCCGAAGTTCAGGACCAGGGCTGCGGCATTCCGCCCGAAGGCCAGGAGAAAATTTTCGAACTCTATTTCACCACCAAGGGCGACAAAGGTGGAAGCGGAATCGGCCTGGCGCAAACCTACCAGATCATGCAGTGGCACTATGGCTCGGTGGAGTTCGATTCCATCGTCGGAGCCGGCACGACGTTCCGCTTGAGACTGCCGGCGGTGGTCGCGAAGCCAAAGCACCAAGCGGAGATAACGGTGTGAGCACGCGACCCGTTGCACGCCCTATGCAGTCGGGTTTGGCAGCGACGATCTGGACAATGCGGGATTTGCCGGCAACGGAGATTTAACGGCTGTAGCCGACCCGCATTTCTCCCCGTGCCGTTTGTCGCGTTCATCAAACGCGCAGCAAAGCTGGTTAACAAGGGCGCCCAGCTTCTTGGGGTCCATTTCCCTACTAGCTTGTTCTGCGATGGTGCGCCAATCTTCAGAATACGGGGCCATAAGGGGGGCCTCCATTTCCACGAACACACGCTACTCTGGCGTCCAGAGCCGAATCTGAGCAATAATGCACACTTCGGGGACCGCCTATGCTTTCGCCGGGAGAGATAGCGAGGATCAGGGATGAGATTAAGAGGCTGGAAGAGGCCCGTGAGAACTGCAACGATGGCGGCATCCGAAAACGGATCGAGGCTTGGATCAAGGAACAGAAGCAGAAGCTAGAGTCCGAGCAAGCAAAACGCTAGCAGCAACGAATTAGATCAGTACCGATTCTCCTGCCTTTCCCAACGGCGTTTCCAAAAGAAGGAACTGCTTGCCCGGCACTAATTATGACTACCGCAGCGATTAGGCAGCACGCTTTTGCGCAATTTCAGGGCGGACCGCAGAACGGTTTAGAGTCTGTCTGATTGCAGTTAACACCCGGTCGTACGAAGCAAGCATTTCGTGCTGGCGAGGAGCCTTCGTCCACCACAAAACCCGCACCTTGACCGCATTCAGGTCTGCATCGCCCAGGTCCATGACCAGAACCTCAGGACGTGGATCCGCCAAAACTCCCTGCACCTTGCTCAGGGCATCGATGACGAGAGATTTTAGTTCAGCTAGCTCCCAGATGCCGTTCACGGTCAAGTCGTATTCCCAGCGGCGAATATCGAGCGCCGTATTGACCGTAACCGAGTGCGTGAACAAATCGGCATTCGGGATAACGACCCGCCTTCCATCGTAGGTCTTGATGATGGTTGCACGAGTCTGAATCTCTTCCACCGTGCCTTCGTAGGGCTCCAACTTGATCTCATCCCCTATGCGAAACGGTTCAGCCCAGAGCAGCAACAAGCCAGCCAAGAAATTCTGCAATATATTCTGAAAAGCGAATCCAATGGCCACGCCGCTGATGCCCAGGATCTTTATCAGATCGCCAGCCTGAAAGGAAGGGGCAACGACTGAGAAAGCCACCAGGAAGCCAAGCAGAATCGTTGCCGCTGAGAAGATACGGGCGAACACGACACCCAGGTTTGGCCGGTGCTTGCGAGTCGTGCGAAGTATTACTCGGCTGACAAGAACGCTGAGCATGTAGAACAGGAGAAAAACGACGAGGCCCACTATCAGCGAAGGTAGCCGCCCAAAGAAACTGTCGACCATTTGATAAGCGGCTTCCCAAAATTTTGCGAAGCTTGAGTTCATAGTAGCAACCTGTGTTTGCAATCTTGTATTGGCAACCTGGCCGGGCGGGGCATCCAGTGGTCGGCTGATGCCTCGCCCGGTTCTCGTTCCACAGTTCTCGTTCAACGCTTCTCGTTCAATGCTCCTCGCTCTAATGAACGATTAAGGCTTCTCCGTCGAACGACGGCCCTACTTCGGGGGCGTCGACCGATTTCGGTTCGCCGGCGGCTGCTGTCTTTGCTGCAATTGCTGTTGCTGCTGTTGATGCCTCTGCTGCAATTGCTGCGTTTGTTGCTGGTGCCGCTGCTCGACCTGCTGTTGTCTCGCTTCATTAGCATGCTGTTGGGTCAGGCGCTGATGTTCCTGATCCTGCTTTTGCTGGAGTTTCTGCCGTTCCTGTTCCTGCTTCGCGAATACCTTTTCCTGCTGCTGCTGGTACTTCTGGTCCAGCTTCGGTATGCCTGTATTAGGAGCGCTGGGTCGCGGCGCGGGCGGAAGGTCGCGAGGATGGACGGGCGTGCTGGGTCGAGCAGCATTGCTGTTATTCCCCGCGTTATTGCTCGGCTGGTTGTTGTTCTCCGGACGCGGCTGATTCCCGGCACGATTTGCGCCGCGATTAGCAGGAGGAGTATAAGGCGCCCCCGCCGCTCTCGCCGGAACGATGGCGCGGTCGTTAAATACTCCCGGCCTCGGTGTGGCCGCGACCGCCGGCTTGCCCATGTTCACGGAAGCTCGTTGCTGCGGATTGGTTCGCGCTGCCTGCGCGTGTTGAGTTTGAACCTGGACCGGCGGAATATGTCTTTCACGCGCCGCGGCCTCTTCTTGAGGCGTTGGACGCCTATTGATTCCGCCATTGCCGCCGTTATAGCTGACATGGTTCTCGTTCCTGTTAATTACGGTCGTGTTGTAGACGTTGTGAATCTCAGTGACGTTGATGTTGTTCACGGAACGGTTGTAGAAAAAGCGGTCGTGATCCCAACGTCCGCCTTCGTAACCCTCACCGAAATAGCCGAAGCCGTAATTGATCCCGCCATAGAAACCGACCACCGGACCCCAATACCCTTCATAGAAAACAAACCCCTCGCCGCCCCAACCCCAATAGGCTGGAGTCCAGAGGAAACCGACTTCCGGAGCCAGCACCCACGTGCCCGGCACCCAATAATAATCGTCAAAGTCATCGCCATAGGCCCAGTAGCCCGGAGTCCATATATATCCTTCGCCCGGACAAAGGGGCTGTTCATAGACAGGCAGCGGCGGCGGGGCGAAGTTAACGACGATCCCCACCCCGATTTGCGCGAACGATGCTGCCGACATGCACAGCACGACGAGCGAGAACAACAGCGTACGAATGAAACGGACATGCATTGTGATTCCTCTTGCCTACCATCCCTCGTTTGCCCGGTGTTGCTCTGCTGCTGCGGGTTGCGTGGATTGAGAGGCGAGGTTGCCGACCTGCAACACCGGAGATCAACTTTGAAACGTCTGTCCCCTACAGGAGTTGATCTCACGTCCCGGGCGCGACAGCGGATCGCACGAACAATATTGCGCCAACATCCCGAAGATTGTCATACGTCCAAAGCATGCACACTACCACACTCTGCAATCGGAAGAGCGCACGCTGCGGGCCAGAACTGAGAAATCCCTTCCTTGCTTCAACATAACTTGCCGCAGAGTTGCGAAGTGGCCGTCACGCCACTCCTTGGAATGTAAATTCTATGTGCATCGTTCTATATACCTTGTTCTATGTAGTTCTACGTACCAGGTTCTATGTATGCTGGGAATTCCAGCTCTTCGCGGAAGCAATGCATGCGCGAGCTCGATGCACGTCAGGGTTGCAGGGCGGGATTACTGCAGCTCATTCTTACTGCAAATCAACCGCCTGGGCGAGACGGAAGGTGAGACGGCGATCGATGCCGAACACAATATCTCTATCTTTATCTTTACCTTTCCGACTAGCACCGGAAGCTGCGCCGGTAGCCGGGTTTCGTTCCTCGCGGATGCCACCTTTGGCGAAGATGCTGGAGGTCTCGATCATGATCGGCCTGCCGGCGACGGTCAAACTCACCAGCACGATTCGCAGATAGCCGGGTGCGAGCGATCTTTCGAGCGAACGTACCGGAGAATTTGCCGAGGGCTTGGCTTCGAGCACGCGGCCGGTTGCAGGTGTGCCGCCATCAATCAGCATTTGACCGTCGATCACGACCGGCTCATCGACAATTGCGCTGAAGCTGTCTCCGGCATGCGCCGCCGCGCTCGAAAGCGCGCTCTGCAGGCGAATCGGGATGGGCGTTCCCTCGGGCAGTTTCGTGGCCGATGGAATCAGCGATTGGCTGGGCGAAATCCCGGTCGGGCGCGCCTGGCGATCGAAGGGCAGCTTCTGTGAATCGGCGGAGTTCGAAGCGTTGCCGCCGGAATCGCTGGTGGGCCGGCCACAAGCGCAGACGAGGCTGAGCATCAGCAGAACGATGGCTAGACCGGCAGGGGACGGCATGAACTTCTCCGCTGAACGCACGAATGGGGCTCGAATGGGAAGCAGCTTATCAGGGTCGGGTGTCGGCTGTCAGCTATCCGGGCGAAGACAGGAAGAAGTATGGAAAGTGCAAAATCTGCGATGAGCGATTTTATTCCTACTGGGTCCCGCTCTTGTAGACCTGATTTTCCCGTATTGGTTTTGATCGTGAGCCGGGTGGCTATAACTCGGCCACCATGTTCAACCTTTTTCGTTTCTGCTCGGGAGTTCGGCCGCCTGCGGTACAATTTGCTATCACTCGGTCCGCCACTCCTGTGTTAACTCGCGGCTGCGGGATCACAGCGTGGCAGAAAAGGACAGGTTCTCTTGAACGTCCTGTTGCTTTCCATGCCGGATTCCTTCGAACACATGCCCCCGCATGCCATCCGTATGCCCAATGGCGCGCTCACCTCACTTGCGGGAAACGTTGATCCGCAGCACTACGTGGCCGTGGCTGATTTGATCCTGGTGCAGCGCCAGGTCCGTGAAACTGTCACCAGGCTGGTCAGCCAGCTCAATCCGGAAATCGTCGGACTCTCTGTCATGACGTTTCAGCGCCGTACCGCCGGCCGGATTATCGAACTGGTCCGCGCGCTGCGGCCGGGCGTGAAGATCGTGGTGGGTGGGTACGACCCGAGCCTTGCCCCCGAAGGTTACGAGGGAATGGGCGTCGATTATCTGGTGCGTAGCGAGGGGGAAGTCACCTTCCGCGAATTGTTGCGCGCGGTCGAGCAAGGCTCCGGTTTCGACCGGATCTGCGGCCTCTCCTACCGAAACGGCGAGAGCTGGGTGCACAACCCCGACCGGCCCCCGCACCGGCTCGAGGACAGCGAGATCCGCCCGCCGAATCGCGATGCCCGAGTGCTCACGGGATACACACTCATGGGCCGGCAGGTGGATGTAATCGAGACCTCGCGGGGGTGCACCTACGATTGCAGTTTCTGCTCCATCATCGAGATGCGAGGCCGCAACTTCCACACCTACTCTTTCGACCGCGTGTTGGACGACATTCGCGACGCCCGCGATCACGGCGCTCGAACCATTTTCCTCGTCGACGACAACATCACGCTGAATGTGCGACGTTTTGAAGCCCTGTGCGAGGCCATCATTGCGGCCGGACTGCACAAGCTTGATTATTTCGTCCAGGCCATGACCTCGGCCATCGCGAACCACGGCGAAACCCTAGCCCCGCTGATGCGGCGAGCCGGATTCCGCTACGTTTTTCTCGGCATCGAGAACATCCTGGAAGGCGATCTGGAATTTCTGCGGGCCTCCGCCAAGAACACCGAGCGTACGAACGGTGAAAATACCGGAAACGCCACTCTCAAGGCCATTGATTACCTGCACCGCAACCAGATGTATGTTGTCGGCGGATTGATTGTTGGCAGTCCGGACGACACGCGTGAGTCCATTGAAGCCAACCTCGAATTTGCCCGCCGCTACGTGGACTGGCCCTACATTCAGCACCCAACGCCGTACCCGCGCACGCCGATGACGAAAGACTTCCGCGATCAAGGGCTGATCATGAGTGAGCGGCTCGAGGAATACGACGGCACCACGGCCGTGGTCCGTACCCAGCACCTGCCGGCCGAAGAGGTGGAATTCATGCGCTGGAGGGCCGAGCGCTGGATGAAGATTCACCACATCCCCGTGGTTATCAGGCATGACCCGCGGTGGGTCCTGTTCGAGGGATGGAAGATGTTCGCTCACACCTTCCGGGGAAGCTCGATCCGCTCTGCGCTGGGACTGGAAAGCGAGAAGAAAGTGTTCGAACGGTATCGAGCGATTCGGCGGGACGAGCGGGAGTACGCGTGAGTGAGATGCAGCCAGCGCGGCTGCGCAGTGGACACTCTTGTGGACATGCACCTGCACAATGAAGCGTCCAGCGTTGTCACTTCTTTGCGGCCTCGTCTATTTGCTCACGGGGCCTGGAGCCGCAAGTGCTGGCCAGATAGCGGCTGATGCTGGCTATTGCAAGGTATCATCCTTACCTCTCGATCCCTCGAATGCGCTGGTGGGGATTCGTTTGAGCCGCACCTCTTTTTTCGGCATTACGAGAGAGTACTCAACCGCGAGCATTGAGTTTATCAATCTCTCGTCTGTGTCGATAGACCGTGTGGCAGTGATTGTGGAATATCTTGATGCGTCAGACAAAGTTGTTCTGCGCATTCCATTCTATGCAACAAGCACAGATGAAAATTTATCTCATCCTCCATTTCCACTACCATCCCCCCAGTTCTTGGACAAAGTTGTCGGATCCAATGAACGCGTCGTGCTGGTCGGAAATAGTCCACTGATCTCTTCGGTTTGTCCGACTAAAGGACGCGTCGTTTTCGAGCGTGCTTGGTTATCTAACGGGACAGAGGAGAACCTTCTCTTCCTCCGTGGATTCAGACGTGCTCCCAGATGTGCTTCCGGCTCATTTTGATTCAGCAGGATGTCGGCTATCGTCGCCCCTTGACTTGCTCGTTCGGCTCAAAATCAAAACGTCCGGCGAAGGCGGTAGTGTGAGCGTCGAAGGGGAAACACAAGGCCAGTTCGCGTGCCTCACCAGAGAATTGCGGCTCTGGACATTCTCGCCTGCACTGCGGAGGGGAATTCCCGTGGACTCCCAGGTGGAGGTCCTCCTTCGCTTTCATTCGAAAGAAGCGCTTCGCTCCGATTCTGTCGCATCACAATTCCTTCGAAAGAGCGGCTCGTCGAGTCTTACTTTGGTGCACCTCCTCCAGTCTGAGGACAATCTGGATCACTGGAGCATCTATTACGCTGGGTACTGTTGCACAAGGACCGTCCGTTCGCGCGAATTGTACAGGGAGCGGTGAGATGGCGAAAATTGGACTCTATCGGCTCGCAAGGATCTGGAAATCTCACGCTGAATGACCCACCGATCGACCATGATTGCTGATTGCAGCGCTAGAGCTATCGAGAGGTGGGCATGAAGGATCTGCTGGCCGATGCCGCGCGGCGGGCTACGACATATATTGCGGCCGTTCCGGATCGTAACGTTGTACCGCGGCCAGAAGATCTGACCCGGTTGCACGCCTTGGGAGGCCCTCTTCCCGAAGCTCCCTCTGCTGCATCCGAGGTAATACGACTTCTTGATGAAATTGGCTCACCGGCTACTGTTACCTCGACTGGAGGCCGCTATTTCGGATTTGTCACCGGGGGCGTCTTGCCTGCCGCTCTGGCAGCCAACTGGCTTGCCGGGGCATGGGACCAAAACACCGCACTCACCGTGATGTCTCCGGTGGCCGCCGCTTTGGAAGAAATCGTTCTCGGGTGGCTGCGCGAAATCTTCGGTCTCCCCGTCTCTTGCGGGGCCGGGTTTGTGACCGGCGCCACTATGGCCAACTTCACCTGCCTCGCGGCCGCCCGCGGCGCACTCCTGCGGCGCGCCGGCTGGAATGCCGAAGAGCGAGGACTATTCGGTGCGCCGGAACTCAAGGTCATCGTTGGGGGAGAAGTCCACGTGTCTTTGCTCAAGGCTCTCTCCATGCTGGGATTGGGGAGGTCGCGGGTCACCATCGTTCCGGCCGACAATCAAGGCCGCATGCGTGCTGATTCATTACCTATTCTCGACGACCGCACGATTGTCTGCATTCAGGCGGGTAACGTGAATACGGGAGCCTTCGATCCCGCCGCGAAGATCTGTCCCCGTGCTCGCGAAGCGGGAGCCTGGGTCCACGTGGATGGCGCCTTCGGCCTCTGGGCGGCCGCTGTGCCGCAGCGAGCCCACTTGCTGAGCGGTTTCTTCGAAGCCGACTCCTGGGCTACCGATTGTCACAAGTGGTTGAATGTTCCGTACGATTCCGGCATGGCCTTCGTGCGCGAGGCCGAACATCTGCGCAATGCGATGACGATCAGCGCGGGATATTTGCCGGTCGGCGACACACGCGAGCCTGCACAGTACACAGCCGAGGCCTCGCGGCGTGCCCGTGGAGTCGAGATTTGGGCGGCTTTGAAATCACTGGGGCGCTCGGGACTGGCAGACATGGTGGAGCGCCACTGCCGACAAGCCATCCGCTTCGCTGAAGGTTTGTCTCGATCCGGCTATGCAGTGCTGAACGATGTAGTTCTGAATCAGGTGCTCGTGTCCTTCGGAGACGCCGCCCTGAATAGGCGGATTATCGCGGAGATTCAGAAAGACGGAACCTGCTGGTGCGGCGGAACAGACTGGCAAGGAAGCGCCGCTATGCGTATCAGTGTTTCCTGTTGGGCTACTACGGAGGAGGACATCGACCGCAGCCTGGCCGCAATAACAAGGATCGCGAGCAGGCTGAGGAAGACTTAGCCGCCTTACGCCACTGCGACTTTCGCAGTCCGCAACCGCCGATATAACCGTAGATAGTCGTCCACCATCCGTCGCGCCGTGAAGCGCTCGCGCGCCCGATTGTAGGCACGTGTCCCGTAGAGGCGCGTCAGCTCGCGGTCTTCATCCAGTTGACTGAGCACTTCGCTCAGGCTGTCGGCGTTATTACGTTCGAAGTACAAGGCCGCGTCGCCCCATAGTTCGCGATACACTTCCGTGTCATTCGCCACCAGCGCGCAGCGCGAGAACGCGGCTTCGATCGACGCCAGTCCCGTAGGCTCGTAGCGCGAAGTCGCCGCGAAAATCGTCGACTTGCTGTAAAGGGAGCGCAGTTGCGATTCGGTCTGCGCTCCCTTCACCGAAATTTCGTGTTCGCCGGTGGAGACCCGCACGTCGGCGCGGATCGGCACTGGCGGCGCGGGAATCGGATTGTCCGCACCAACGATGCACACCGGCAGACCGTGTGTGTGCTGGGTCAGCAATGCCACCTGCTTTCCCGAATCCCACAAGCGCCCGATCGCCAGCACCGATTCTTCCTTAGCTACAAACGGATTGAAGTAGATCGGATTGCGTCCCGGCGGAATGATGTGTCCATCGAAATCGTCGCCGTAGGCAACGCGCAGCATCTCTTCCATCCAGCGCGAAGTGGTGACCACGGCCTCGGCCCGCTTCAAGCCGGCGGCCATCGTCTCGCGATACCACTTCAGCCATGCCGAGGCGGCCGGTTCGTGTCCGTGAATGCTCAACCACCAGGTGATCACATCGCCATGCGCCACCACCAGTCGCGGCGTTGCCACCGGCAGCGCTCCAAAACTCAACTGATTCAAATGCAGAAAATCAGGACGCGTGTCGCGAACGATCGCGCATAGATAATCCTGTGCCGCGTGGAAGTCCTGCTCGCCTTCCTGCATCCAGTCGAGACGAAACGCGGTGGGATGATATTCGAGGCCGTGTAGACCGTCCATCCAAGCTGTTTGATGAGGAAGTGGAATTTCTCCAAAGCTGACGAGCGTGACTTGCGCGCCGTGGGTCACCAGACCCGAAACCAGTTCGCGCGAGTAAGTCCACACTCCGCTGAACGTGTCAGCTGTCACCAATACGCGCACAGAACCCCCCGAGATTCGAGGGCTGGGAGCTGCCCTCGGCCTGCCTCCCTCCAGTTTAGGGTCGAGAGCCTTGCCTAGGGAAGAGTTTTCTTGCGGCCCCAGGGGCGCCATCGAAACCCCGCATCGCCACAGCCCGCTTGGTCCCGCACGCCTCCGGACATTGCATCGTGGCGTGCCGTGTGGACAGGTTTGTAATTGCGGGGATGCGAAGATCCAAGGCTTTTTGAAGATGCAAGGTTTTTTTAATGAGCTCTAGAAAAAGTATGAATTGGACTATCCCGAGCGAGGCATGTACGTTGGCCGGTTCGTAAGTCACAGCATTGCGAGCCGCCAAAATACACCAAGATTAGTTCAAGGAGCGACTGGATGGCTGAGAAATCTGTGCCCGTTCGAGATACGGTTCGGCCGGCGGTCGAATGTGGGCTAGAGCCGCGCCGGCAAATGCCGATACGACCGCAACCGAACATGACAAAACGAGCCGACAGGCGCTTTCTGCCCGTGTCGTCAGTGTCGGCGGGCGCCGCCATCGTTCTCGCCCTCGGAATGTTCGCTGGGCTACCCACGGCCTGCTTTGCCGACGATGGGCCGAAGCCGGACCCATCGGGCATAGCGACTGGGGATAAGACTACCGCAGTGGACGCGGCCGGCAATTCCTTTGTCGTCTCCGAGCCCAGCGACAAGGCGGCACCAGACTACGCCACGAACAAGAAAGCATTCGACGACTATCAAGCGCAGGCAGCCAAAGAGCCGCTTGCCGTGAAGCTTGCCGACAGTGTGGGGCACGTCCGCGTGGCGACCAACTTTGCCTGGACGCTGAATACCGGTTACCTGGTCCTGTTCATGCAGGCCGGTTTCGCCCTCCTCACGTGCGGACTGGTTCGAAAGAAAAATGCCGCCCACTTGATGATGCTGAATTTCGCGGCCTACGTCTTCGCCTTCATTGCGTACTACGCCGTCGGATATGCATTCCAGTTTGGAGCGGTTGCCATCAATGCCGCGCCCACGAATCTGGGCGGCATCCCCACGCTGAACCATTTCCTGATTGGGAGCGGCCAATGGGGATTCGTGGGTGGCAAGGGTTTTTTTCTCACCGGTCCGGCCTATGATAGTGCCAGCAACTGCCTGACCCTGTTCGAAGTCGTGTTCATGGAGACCGCGGGGTACATCATCGTCGGCGCGATCTGTGAGCGGATCACCTTCTGGGCCTTCCTGCTCTGTGAACTCTTCATCGGCGCGATCCTCTACCCGATTTCAGGCTGCTGGGCATGGGGCGGTGGTTGGCTCTCACAACTTGGTTCTACGTTGCATCTTGGCCACGGGTATGTCGATTTTGCCGGCTCGACTGTAGTCCACGCCGTTGGTGGTTTCTGTGCCATGGCTCTTGCTATTATTCTGGGACCGCGGCTGGGGAAGTATGGGCCCGGCGGCAAGATCCGCGTCTTTCCAGCTCACAACATCGTGTATGTCGTGACGGGTACCTTCATCCTGCTCTTCGGATGGATGGGATTCAATCCCGGTTCCACTCTCGGAGCGACGGATCTTCGCATTTCGGTGGTCGCGGTAAATACGAACCTGGCCGCCGTCGCCGGCTCGGCTGCGGCAATGCTCCTGTGGTATTTTCTGTTCGGCAAGCCCGACATAACGATGGCGTGCAACGGCATGCTGGCTGGATTGGTTGCCATTACTGCTCCCTGTGCCTTCGTGAGTCCAACCTCGGCGGTGGTGATTGGGATACTGGCCGGACTCTTGGTCTGTGGTGGCGTCGTCTTCAATGACCGGGTCCTCAAGGTCGATGATCCCTGCGGTGCGATCTCAGTACACGGCTATTGCGGCTGGCTGGGAGCCGTTAGTGTGGGCATTTTTGCCGATGGGGTCTATGGCTCCGGATGGAATGGGGTAGGTGCCACGAGCTACTTGGGTCATGCCGGCCAGGGGGTGACGGGCTTGCTCCACGGCGATACACGGCAATTTCTGTGTCAGCTCATGGGAGCAACCCTTTATGCCGTTTGGGCGTTCGGAGCAACATACGTCGTCTTCTGGGGCGTGAACAAAGCAAAATCCATGCGAGTCTCGCCGGAGTCGGAGGAATCGGGTCTCGATGTCCCCGAGTTTGGCGTACCGGGCTACCCCGAAGATGCGCTGGTTACGGCACCGTACTAACTGGGATGGGGCGCCGGACCACTCTTCGCGATGGATATCCTTCCCGGGCGGCCCATCGAATCGACGGTGCACAGTTTGGGGATGGTTGAGATTCGCGACAGTCGATGGGCATATCTCACGTCTGGACAGCCTCGCCGACTCGTAGGTTTCGCTTTGGACCACTCGTACCGGGGCTGGCTTGTGTCTCGAGTGAAGTGGAGCTTAGAGTGTGTATTAAAGGACAAACCAATGACAAAAGTTGAAGCGATTGTGCAGCCCAACCGGTTTGAGCAGATCAAAGAAGCTCTGATCGCACTCGGCGTCGAAGGTATGACAATCTCGGAAGTGCGCGGTCACGGACGGCAAAAGGGGCACACCGAGACCTATCGCGGCCGGGAATACGAAACCGATCTTCTGCCCAAGGTGAAAATTGAACTCGTATTAGAAGATAAACTTGTCGATCCCGCGGTCGACGCCATCATCAAGAACGCGGCCACTGGAAAAATTGGCGACGGCAAGATCTTCCTTTCCAAGGTGGATGAAGCCATCCGCATAAGAAACCAGGAAAGAGGCGTCGCCGCTCTCTGATGACCGTGCCTGTGGGGGCGGGCGCTTCGGCCCGCCGCTCTCATGTGGAGTCGGCCCATTGCGTCATCTCGCGCGGATCCGCGCGATGATGATCCTGTTGATGATGATCGGACTGATAATCCGCTACCGCCACCTTCGGTCGCACCAGTATTCGCATCGTCCAGAGGAGATCGTCCAATGCGGTCCCAAACCCGAAGTGAGCATCCACAAACGTCAATTCCGCAGCCGGCAGGGCCGCGCGGCCGGAGATCAGGACCACGGGAACATCCGGGACCAGAAACTTGATTTCCCGGGCTAACTGCGAACCCGACATCAAAGGCATTTCGTAGTCAAGAAGTGCCAGATCAAAGTAAGTTCTTTTACAAAGCGCGAGCGCCTCGACCGGATCATTCTTCGTGATCACTCGGAATCCGCATTCTTCAAGCACACTGGTCAGCAATCGGCTGGATTTGGGATTGTCGTCCACGTAAAGCACTGTCGTTCGATTTTCCATCACAAACCTCCGTTCCTTTCCTGAAGAACGCAACCACAGCGGCGCCCTTGCAAATGAAGTGCGTAGAGATTTGTAAGTAATTGCTGTTCTATTAATAACGGAGGGACAGCCGCCCCCGGTGTCCGGCGGGGCGAAGCCGCCGCCACGCGCGCGAGTGCGCGCATCGACAAATGAAAAACGCAGGCGAGGCGGCTGTCGCTACGTTCGCAATTCCTGCAAGGACTTGATGTCCTTTATTTTCATCGCCAATTCCTTCTCAGCCGGAGCATTTCTGGGCATCGTGAACTTGAAGACGGAACCATGGTCAGAACCATGGTCAGAACCACGGCCGGCCCGCGCCGCGATCCAGATCTTCCCGCCATTGTGCTCAACCGTCTTCTTACAGATTGCCAGACCAATTCCGTTGCCCGGGTATTCGGTCCGGGCGTGGAGGCGTTGGAAGACGACAAAAATATTCTCCGCGTATTCCGGCGCAATGCCGATCCCGTTATCGCTCACGCTGAACAACCATTGCTGGCCCGCTTTCTCGGCTTGCACGGAAATCGCCGGCGGTTTCCCGCGAAACTTGAGCGCGTTCCCGATCAGATTCTGGGACACAACCTTTGGTTTAGTTCCGGAGCGGAATCCATTACCGCCGCTGTTGACGTACAGGTTGTTCAGGATCACGACGTTGGCTTGGGTTGAAGTTCCTTGCGCGTGTCGATTTCATTTTTCCTTAATATTAATATTGCAGTCATAGTACAGAAATATCCTCCGCCTAATGTTCTTGCAGTTTCTCGCCACGCGGCAGGCCAGCCCTGCGCCGGGCAATTCGAAGAAACGGAGAACTCAGCATGTTTGAACAGCAGCAACCCTTTGCCAACCTCAGGCGGGTAATGACGTCAATGATGGCGTCTTTACTGACGATGACCCTTGCCCTCGGACCAAGCGTTACTCCCGCTTTCGCCTCTTCCGCCAAACCGGTAAGCAAACCGACAGCGAGCGCCACCGCCACACCGATTCAGCACTTGGTGGTGATCTTTCAAGAGAACGTTTCTTTCGATCACTACTTCGGTACCTATCCGAACGCCCTGAATCCGAAGGGCGAACCGAAGCTCAAAGCGGCCGCGAACACGCCCTCGATCAACGGGCTCACAAACACTCTGCTGAACAACAACCCCAATCTGAATCCTGCGAATGGCGTGGGTGCCTCCAACCCGTTCCGCCTGGATCGCTCCCAAGCGGTTACGCCCGACCAGGACCACAACTACACCGCGGAACAACAGGCGTTCGATGCCGGCCTGATGGATTTGTTCCCGTTGCATGCGAGCTCGGGCGGCAATGAAGTGATGGGCTACTTCGACGGCAACACCGTCACGGGCCTGTGGAATTATGCCCAGTCCTTTGCGATGAGCGACAATTCTTACGGGACGACCTTCGGACCATCTACACCGGGCTTGCTGAATCTGGTTTCCGGCCAGACCAACGGTGTGACCGCGACTCTAAACGGGACAGGCAATGAAGTAAGCGGCGGCAGCGACGGGTCTCTGACCGTGATCGGCGATCCAGATCCGATTGGCGATGTCTGCTCCAACCCGACCCGCAACCAGGTAACCATGGGAAGTCGGAACATTGGCGATCTGTTGAGCGCCGCCGGCGTAACCTGGGGATCGTTTATGGGCGGCTTCAACCTGACTGTCGTGAATCCCAACGGCACGACTGGCTGCGGCCGCAGCTCGGTCAATGTGGTGGATGGCGTCGCCACCGCCGACTACATTCCGCACCACTCGTTCTTCAACTATTACACCTCCACGTCCAATCCGAACCACACGCCACCCGCTTCCGTCGCAGAAATTGGAAATGCCGGTCAGGCCAACCACCAATACGACCTGCAGGATTTCTATACCGCCGCGGCCGCTGGCAATCTGCCGGCCGTGAGCCTCCTGAAGGCGCAAGCCTATCAGGACGGCCACGCCGGATATTCCGACCCGCTGGACGAACAGACTTTCCTGGTGAATACAGTCAACTTCCTGGAAGCGCTGCCCACCTGGAGCAGCACGGCGGTGGTGATCATGTATGACGACTCCGACGGATGGTACGACCATCAAATCGCACCCATCGTCAACACTTCGACTGGCCCGGCCGACGCTCTGACCGGACCCGGAGCTTGCGGCACGGCGGCGACTGCGCTGCCTGGCGTGAACCCGGCGAACGCGCATGCTCTGGGCCGTTGCGGTTACGGCACAAGACAGCCTCTGCTGGTTATCTCGCCGTGGGCGCGGCCGAATTTTGTGGACCACAGCGTGACCGATCAGACTTCGATTATTCGGTTCGTCGAAGACAACTGGCTCGGCGGCCAACGCATTGGCCAGGGTTCTTTCGATGCGCTCGCCAACTCCATCAACCAGATGTTTAACTTCCGCAAGATCAGACACGACGGAACGCTGTTTTTGAATCCAAGCACCGGAGAAAAAGAATAGCGGCAAAATTGCTTCAGATCTGGCCTTTAGCGGGCATGCGAACTGAACTTGTTCGCGTGCCCGTTGTTTTGAGGGATGGGGCGTTCGAGCGTCCGTAGAGACGCGGCTTGCCGCGTCTCCCGCTGCGCGCCCCGTCTCTACGGACGACCGCATGCTATACTTTTTAAGCATCTTTCCTGTCACATCTGTAGACGGAGGACAGTATCGACAAACGTTTTATCCGCATGAACGAGCGCATCCGGGCGCGCGAAATTCGCGTGATCGGTGACGAAGGGGAACAGATTGGCGTGATGCCTCCCTTCGAGGCGCTCAAG
>Ga0185299_10000984_pt1 | contig 64914 bp, 50 predicted proteins | sample PaiPotPPA55metaG_FD_128002 | JGI IMG/M metagenome (GOLD analysis project Ga0185299, IMG submission 128002) | Iron sulfur acid spring bacterial and archeal communities from Banff, Canada, to study Microbial Dark Matter (Phase II) - Paint Pots PPA... ... | reverse complement strand
CCGCGCCGTGTTTGCTCTCCTCCGGACCCAGCACAATTACGTCCATGCCCGCCTTTTGCAGAACCTGGGTCATCTCATCCCGCCCGGTCTTCGCCAGATGAGCAGGAAAGAAGCCCCGGTTCCCCACAATCAACCCCATTGTCATTTTTCTTTTGTTGACCATGTCCGTTATTTCCTGACCGAAAACCGCAAAACCGTCGCTGACCGATAAGACTCTCCCGGCTTCAAGACCGTTGACGGAAATTTCGGATAATTCGGTGAATCCGGAAAGTGTTGCGTACCGAGGCAAAGGCCGGTTCGATGGCCATAGAGTTGGCCGCCTTTGCCCTTCGCTGTACCGTCCAAAAAGTTGCCGCTGTAGAACTGAATGCCTGGCTCCGTCGTTAGCACTTCGAGGACTCGCCCGCTCGTGGGTTCAAGAACTTCGGCCGCAGGTTGCAGCCCACGCTTTTTGGTTCTTTCGAGCACCCAATTGTGGTCATAGCCTTTTCCAAACCTTAGTTGCTCGTCGTCCTGACTAATGCGAGCCCCAATGGCCGTCGGCTTCGTAAAATCAAAAGGCGTGCCGCGGACAGCCCGCAATTCACCTGTCGGTATCAGCGTCGCATCCACCGGCGTGAATTGCGGCGCGCGAAGCAGCAACTGATGATCCACAATCTCTTTGCGCGCATCGCCCGACAGATTGAAATAACTGTGATTTGTCAGGTTGACGACCGTGTCCTTATCCGTTGTCGCAGCATAGTCAATTCGTAGTTCATTTGCTTCGGCCGGCAGCGTGTAGGTAACCTTCACCTTCAGTGTCCCGGGGTAGCCTTCCTCTCCGTCCGGACTGGTGTACGTCAACTCCAGAACTTGGGCATCTGCGCGAGAACGATCCAACCCTGTCCAAACCCTCTTATTGAATCCCGTGGTTCCTCCGTGCAGGCTGTTCGGCCCGTCGTTCTTCGGAAGATGAAATACCTTTCCGTCGAGTGTGAATTCACCGCTGGCGATCCTGTTTCCGTATCTTCCGATTGTGGCTCCAAAAAATGACTTACCCTGTTCGTACCCAGCAAGGTCGTCATATCCCAAGACAATGTCTGCTGACTTGCCATCGCAATCGGTAACTTTCAGCGAGACGAGAGTCGCGCCGTAGCTGATCACGACGGCTTCCAGGCCCCTTTTGTTGGTGAGAACATACCGGTAAATGGCAATGCCTTCGCTCGTTTTGCCAAAATCTGAAACTTGTACCTTACGCCCAGCCGTGCTCAGCGGGAGATCGGCCGCGAGAGCCGAGAATGTGACGAGGGTAGAGAGAACAGCTGTAAATTTAATCATGGATGGTCCTCTAGAAGCACCAGAATGCACCAGCGAGAATATCGTGTGAGTAGGTAAACGTTTACCATGCTCTGCCCGGCATTACAAGGACCACCGGTGCGATGCTTCTCTACTTAGCACCGGCTTCGAGTCAGGTCCTGGGCGCTATTTTCCTTGCTCCATGGCCTTGCCTGAAAGAAATCGATTTCGTATCGTCCGACAGCCGAAGAAAGTCCTGCCGGTTAGGAGAGATTTGTCAGGGGTTTGAGATATCGTATACTGTGACCGACGATCTTTGCTGAGGGCAAAAGAGGTCTTGTGGACATTCGCGACGTCGCCAGGCGAGCCAGAGTGTCAACGGCAACGGTATCCCGCACCGTCAACCAGGTCGCGACCGTTGATGCGCAACTGGCGAAACGCGTTTGGAAGGCCATAGCGGAGCTAGGATATTACCCCAACCGCCAGGCGCGCGCGCTAGTCTCCGGCCGTAGCCGTGTTTTTGGGTTGATCGTTTCCGAAATCACCAACCCTTTCTTCCCTGAAATCGTACAAACATTTGAAACGCTGGCGGTCGAGCAGAACTACGAAATTCTACTAACTTCGACCATTCACGATCCCACGCGAATGGAACTTGCCGTTCGACGGATGATTGAGGGCCGCGTGGACGGAGTCGCCATTCTTACCTTCGGAATGGAAGACGAACTCTTGGAGCATCTACGGTTTCGGAATTTGCCGCTGGTGTTTGTTGACGTTGGTCCCAAAGCGCCACGCGTCAGCAATATCCGCGTCGACTATGCACACGGAATTCGCCAAGCGGTTCAACACCTCGCAGCGATGCGACACGAGCGCATCGGTTTCGTGACTGGGCCTCTCAAGCTGCGTTCCGCGGTCGCACGAAAAGACGCGTTCGAGGAGTCGATGCGAGAAATCGGCTTGGAAGTGAAGCCCGAGTTCATCGTCGAGGGAGACCACAGACTAGAAGGCGGGAAGCTCGCACTTCAAAGGCTTTCCAAGCTTCGGGAGCAGCCTACAGCTCTCATGTGTTCTAACGATATGACCGCGATTGGCGTTATGCGCCAGGCATTCGAATTGGGAATCGCGGTGCCTCAGGAGTTGTCGGTGATTGGATTCGATGATACGCGCCTGGCAGATTTTATGATTCCTCCGCTAACCACAATTCAAATGTCGCAGATGGAGTTGGCCACGCTTGCGTTCAATGCCCTTCTAAAGGAAGTGAAGAGAGAAGCGCCTGCGCCAAACGGAACGGAATACAAACTCAACACGCAGTTAATTCTCAGGAATTCGACAACTTTTCCTACTAACAACAATCAGGTCAGATCCCGCGTTACGCCAAAGCGTGCCGCGCAAGTCCCGCCGGAAGACAAAGCGTGAAACGCTTCCTCTGTTCTCCATAAGTTCCGCCACATCCACCCGACAGCCAAATCGCGGCGTGGCGCGAGAGTTAAACGGCATAGTCGACGCCAAAGCTTGTAAACTCAAATGCTTGCGAAAGGAGTGAGACGAAACTAGAATCAACTTGCCTTCTGCTATCTAAAGTGTCATCGGTTTGTTTCGTTCGTGCCACGAAAGTGCAAGCATAGGTGAGGATGGAGGCGCGATAGTCGGCGATAAATAGAGCGGGGTGGTTTCTTTCAGCTGGCGCATTTGTGATTGAAGGAAGCGCAACGACCGCCGAATTTGGGTAGACGCAACGCGAGTACGACGCAAAATTGTTGAGTCGTTTAAGGAAGTCAACAAGTCCTTTATTATCGTGGGGCCCGTAGCTCAGCGGTTAGAGCAGCGGACTCATAATGCTCTGTGCAATCGATGCCTCCTTTGTTTTTCAAGTACTTACGAGGACACTGGTTGGGTACAATTGGGTCGTTTCGGGCATGGTTGTGGGGGTTTTGGACTCAGTAATGGACTCAGTTTAGCGACCAATTGATTCACCGAAAAGTCCGCCCCAGGCGTAGAAGAGTTCTTCGGGAAAGTCGCAATTCCACCGGGCGAGTGCATTGCGCCAGGCAAGGAAGTGCAACGGCATGGAATCGGCAACTGTTCCGTCACAATCGAACAGGTATGCCTGGAAGTCTCCCGGGGGCAGCCGCAACGTCAACGGATGGGAACTCCTTTCGAAAGGAAAGTGCGCTGGAAGATCACCTGTGCCAATCCGCAGGTGTAGTGACGTACGCCGGATTCAAGCGGGAAACCGTTTGACAACCGAGGAGACGCAAAGTTCTTTCCAGATCGGCGCGCAAGATCGAGATGGCGCGCTCAATTCCTGGATATCCGGCCGCGGCCATACCGTAGGCATAAGCGCGGCCGATGAGCACGGCGCGTGCGCCAAGACAGAGTGCTTTGATGATGTCGCTGCCGCGCCGGATGCCGCCGTCCATTATCACTTCCGTTTGATGTCCCACTGCGGCGGCAACTTCCGGTAGCGCGCGAATGGTCGGGAATACGGAATCCAGCTGACGGCCTCCGTGATTGGAGACAACCACGACCGCCGCTCCCATGTCGACGGCGCGTTTTGCGTCCTCGGCGGTCAGAATGCCTTTCACAACGATCGGCCCCCCCAAGCCTTTCGAATCCAGCGGAGGTCTTCCCAGGTGACGGCGGCGCGCGCAAGGGCCGCGGATACATCTATCAATTCCATCGGGCCTTTGCCGGGAATGACGATGTTGTGCAGTTTCGGTACTCCGCCGTCGGCGAGGAAAGCCGCGAGCCAACGCGGGTGCGCAAGAATCTCTGGAAGGAACGGAATTTTGGCAAACAGCGAGGGGCCCAGGAGTTCCTTCATGCCGTTGCGAGGATCGCGCTCGCGCAATCCGGCGACGGCCGTATCTACGGTAATCACAAGGGCGGAGTATCCGGCATGAAGCGCCCTTTCGATTGCGCCTTCCGCAGCCTCACGGCCACCGAGGAGGTAGAGCTGGTACCAAGCGGGTCCGTTCGTGGTTGCCTTGACGTCCTCGAGTTTGTGGCCGGAGATGGTGGACAGAATGTAGGCGGTGCCCGAATCGCCGGCGGCGCGGGCGGCGGCGAGTTCTCCTTCGGGATGCATGAGTCGGCTGTAGCCGACAGGCGCGAGAAGGAAGGGGAGGGACAGCTGATGGCCCAGAATACGAACGCCAAGGTCGACATGTTCGAAGGCAACGGCGGAGGAGGGACGAAGGTAAATTTCGTCGAAGGCCGAGCAGTTTTCACGAAGTGTGATCTCGCGGTCGGCACCTCCGTCCAGGTAGTCGAAAACAGCGCGCGGGAGGCGGCGCCGGGCAAGGCGCCGGAGATCCTCGATGTTCACGACTTGCGAAGAAGAAAATGTGGCTTGGCCAGGTCGCATAATCCTGTTAATGGCCGGCAGCGGCAGCAAGAAAATTTCCGTAGCCCACGATGACTGTGGAACCGACAAGCAGAAATAGAGCCAGTCCCAACAAGCTCATTGCGGTTGTGCCAGCGCCTTTCCATTCCTTGAACCCGAGACCCCAGAGAGTGCTGAAAATGATGATGCTGGCCATGTGGAGCGTCCAACTGGAAAATCCGTACTTCCCCATCTGTGTTTCGCCCATGGTGTAGAAGAAGAATTGGAAATACCAAGTTATGCCAGCGAGGGCACAGAGGAGGTAGTTCGCGCCCATCGGAACGGGCCGGGATTTTGTGATCTGACTTTCCAGATTGGGATTTGTGCGAGTTTGGCGATACTTTTCCTCGCTCGTGGAAAAGTATTGGAAGCCGGTTCTGTTCTTAAGATTCAGCGCGAGGCACCAGAGGAAGTTCGTCGTGAACCCTCCGATAAGGACGACAATGAGAACGGGCAAACCCTGCCACAAGAGAGGTGTGCCGTGCTTCAAAGTGAGGGCTTTGATGGGGGCGCCGGCGGCGAGTCCGTAGGCGAAGCAGGAACTCATGACTCCGGAGAGAACGGCGACGGCAAGGCCTTTCCTGAGATTGAATTCTTTGATTGTGACTTGCTTTTGTTCGAGGGGCAGCGCGCGTTCCTTGTAGATTCCGGCGATCCCGGCGGCCGCGATCCCCAAGAGGCAGACAACGACTCCGGCAAGAATGACGCGCCCGGACAGCGTCCCTAGAACCTGGGTGAAAAAGACTCCGCCGAAGATGGGGGGCATCAATGTTCCAAACGCGGCGCACAAACCAAGTGCGACCGCCATACCGAGAGAAAGCCCGAGATACCGCATGGTGAGTCCGAAGGTGAGTCCGCCGACTCCCCAAAGGAGGCCAAAGAAGACGGCCCAGAACAGCGTGTGCGCCGGGGTTTCGGATAGAACGGCGAGGAGGTCACGCGTAAGAAAGGACGCCAAAAGCCACGGCGCAATGATCCAGCTGAAAAAGCCGCCCACGAGCCAGTAGGTTTCCCAAGCCCAGCGTTTCACGCCACGATAGGGAACATAAAAGCTGGCGGAGGCGAGACCTCCGAGCCAGTGAAAGAAGACTCCAAGTGCGGGATTTGGGATCACAAGCGCCTCAATGAAACGTTAGATATGAAAGACTTCTTCGAGCGGCTTCATTGCCTGATCAGGAAGCAAACCCTGGGGCTGCACGAAAAAATCAGCCATCTCCGCTTGCCATCGCGCGTTGATGGCAAGCCCCGCCATCCCTGCGCGCGCGCGTTCAAAGTCAGGCGTTTCGAGATATCCGACGAGCATCCCGTCCGGACGCAAGAAAAGGGAGTAGTTGTGCCAGCCCGTTTTGCGCAAAGCGTCTATCATTTCGGGCCAGACTGCACGGTGACGCTCCTTGTATTCCTCGAGACGATCTTTTTTGACCTGCAGTACGAAACAGATGCGTTGCATGAAAGCTCCTGGATTGTTCTGTTCGACTAGCGAAGGAATGCTTCGGGCAACCCGCCATCGACGGGAATCACGTGGCCGGTGGTGCGAGCGCTTTGCTCGCCGGCAAGCCATACCATGGCCGCGGCGCAGAGCTCGGGCGTGATCGGTTGCTTCAGCAATGTTCGCTGCGCATAGAACTGAGCGAGCCTGTTCCTGAGTTCGTCGTCGGATTCGGACGCCGAATATCCGAGGCCGTATTTGTCGAGTGATTGCATGACGCGGTCACGAGGAAACATCGTCGAACCGGCAACCACGGTCGCCGGGGCGATTCCGTTGACGCGCACCGTGGGGCCGAGTTTGATGGCCAGTTCGCGGATGAGGTGGTTCAGAGCGGCTTTGCTGGTGTCGTAAGCTTCGCTGCCTTTTTTCGGCACAACCGCATTGGCGGAACCGGTGAGCACGAGGGAAACGGGAAGAGTCTGATCCCGGAAAATCGAATCAGCTTCCTTGGCGAGAAGATAGTTGCCGGTGACGTTGATGAGAAACGTCTTCGCCCATTGAGCCTCGGAGAGTTCGCCATCCGGCCCGGGAACGGGATAAATCGCGGCGGTGTTCAGGATAAAGTCGATGCCTCCGAACTCCAGAATTGTGGCTCGGAGAGCGTCGGCGACGCTGCCTGCGGAGCTGAGGTCTACGCGAACGGACGAAGCACACTCCGGTGCGGAAAGCGCGGCGGCTTGTTCCGCAACTTTTTTTGCGCCCGCTTCGTCGAAGTCAGCTACTACAATGTGCGCGCCGCGGCGTGCGAGAATCAGTGCGGCTTCGCGGCCGATGCCGTTGGCTCCTCCGACGATGAGGCCGATTTTGCGGCTGAATTCCGCTTCGGCCGGCATGCGTTGGAGTTTCGCTTCTTCGAGCGCCCAGTATTCGATGCGAAAGGCCTCAGACCGGGGAAGCGCCACATAGTTGTGAAAGTGGGAGAACTGGGCGGATTGTTCCGGCTGCCTCGCCTGCGGGAGCGGAGTCTCGACGCTGCCGTCATCGAGAGCGCTGGCACCCGCCATTACGTGGATTGCGTTGATAAAGAACTCGGTTGTGATGCGCGCTTCTTTTTTGTTCTTGCCGAAGCCGAAAAGTCCGACGCCGGGCACGATAACGACGGACGGGTTCGAGTCGCGAAGCTTCGGCGATTCGGGGGCCGCCCATTTCTGGTAGTAATCCTTGTACACCGACCGGTACGCAACGACTTGCGGAACGATGTTTGCCTTAAGCGCATTCACATCTTGTTCCGCAGACTTCCAGTCAAGAAAAAGAGGACAGACGCGCGTGCGCAGGAAATGGTCGGGGCAGCTGGTGCCTAGCGCGCTCAAGTTCTTCACCCACTGGGAGCCCGCGAAAGCGAGAGCGTCTTCGTCATCCGTAAAGTGAGCGATAACTCTGCGATTGGACGAGACAGCTCCCCTGAGCGCTGGCAGAATCTCCGCTGCGATCTTTTTTCGGTCTGCGAGCGCAGGATGTTCTAGACCGCCGAAGAGCGGAAGCTTTGACCTGCGCAGAATGAATTCTCCCATCTGGTCGATCGTAAAAATGCTGCTGAGATAGCAGTCGCGCTGCGTTGCTCCCCAGGTAAAGAGTCCGTGGCCGCCGAGGAGGATTCCGTCCGCACCCGGATTGTCCCGGACAGCCTTTTCGATGAGCAAAGCGAGTTCAAACCCGGGGCGCTGCCAAGGGACCCAGACAATCTTGCGGCCAAATTCCTTGTTGAATTCGGCGAGGCGCCGTTTTCCGTTCGCGCTGGCGGCGAGAGCGATGGACCAGTCCGGATGCAAATGATCGACGTGAGGAAAGGGCAAGAAGGCGTGAAGGGGAGTATCGATGGAGGCGGCGACGCGATTTTCGCCGAATGCCGAAAGGGGGTAATAGCCTACCATTTCGTCTTCGTGGGCTTCTCCTCGATACAGGTTCTTGAGCTCTTCGAGCCGATCGAGGTAGAGCAACGCGAAGCCGGATTCTTTAATGGAGCCCAGGTCGCCGCCGCTTCCCTTAACGGCCAAGACGCGCGTTGCTTTCTTTGTGAAGGGGTCCAGAAGTTCAAGCTTTGAACTCGTGTTGCCGCCTCCAAAATTGGTAATGCGGAGGTCCGCTCCCAGGAGATTCGACCGATACCGGAGGAGTGCGAGTTGGTCGTTTGCGAGCTTTGACGCGATGGCGGAATCCCAAAGGTCGCGAAGGTGGACTGTTTTTGCTGTTTCAGGCATGGATGACCCCACAGTAGTGTTCGAATCGCTTGGCAGACTGGTTCCAACGGTCCGCCAATTCGGCATGAAGTTCAAATTCTGAAAGCTTTGACATCGAGTGCAGCCAACAGGGGATTAGCTACCCAGGCATCGGAATTTTGCAGGCCGCGCTGTTCACTCAACGGTGAATCGGTCGCGGTGCACGCGTATAGGATGAATGAAGCCGGCTCGGCCGTGACAGTGCCGGATTCTAACCAATGACGGGGCAGCGTTCTAACCAACTGAACTACGTCCCCAACCGTGTTTTCTACGACTTGCCGTAAGGCCTTGTGGGACAAGGCCTTTGCAAGTTTTGCATACGTTGCACGTTTTGCTGGCGTTGCTTACGGTAGCAGCTGTCCCTGCCAGAATCGTCAATAAACCGCTAATAAAACTCCGTGCGTCGTTGCGAGTAATAATTTAACACAGCCCGCGGCTTTTGTCCCATCGTCCACAAAAGTTTTTAAGAAAAGAGTGAGGGGGCAGCTTACGAACGCTCGTCTTCCTGGTCAGGGAGCATGCGCTCGTGAAGGATACGGGACACAAGAATGCCTCCGCGTTCCTGGCGGTAAAATACGACGTGCTTGCCGTGTTCAAGACGATGTAATCCAGGCCGGATTTCATCACAGGGCCGTCCCAAGGCCGGGCTGTCGGCTAGTCTTTTGCAACAGGCCTCAAGTTCGTTGAGGTAAGGGCTGTTTGGTCATTGCCCCAGGTGCGCAGCGTGTATTCGGCGATACTCAGTAAGTCGGCTTCTGCCCGACGCGAAAACCGAAACGTTGCCACGGCTAGCGGGAGGACACGGGAAGTTTAAGACTCTTCCGAACGCGCGCAAATACATCGCCCTCGACTATACCGCTCTTGTCGCCTTCATCAATGGCCGATCGTAAGGCTGCGAGCTTCGCCTCGTATCGCTGTTCCTCACGCTCCAAAGTCCTCAAACCGGCGCGCACAACTTCGCTCGCGTTTTCGTAACGACCCGTTTTAACCTTCTTGGCTACGAAGCGATTGAGCTCGTCTGTCAGATTGACGTTCCGAGTTGGCATGGCAGCGGCCTTTTTTCGCAATGTTCAGTTACAACGCCACTCTAGCACCATTGGCAAAGATTGCCAAGATGCCAGAATGGGCTAAGTATGGTTGCCGGCTGGTTAATGGGAAGAAACCACGAAATCGAGGGGCGATGTACGAAGTCCTCAGTCGTTGAGAAACGCGGCGATCAGTCGGGTACAGTAGGGTTTCGGACTCATACTCGACTCAAAAAATCTCATGAGGAAATGAGTTCTAGGAAAAAACCCAATAAATACTGCATAATTGCATTGCACAAATCGAGCACGAGGGCCAAGAACAACGGATTGTAATCGGGCCATCTTGCCCGAGGTTCCGGGAGAGTGTCACAGTAAGTCATTTATTATCTGTTCGTTACGGAGGGCTCGTAGCTCAGCGGTTAGAGCAGCGGACTCATAATCCGTTGGTCCCAGGTTCAAATCCTGGCGGGCCCACCAACTTCTTACATCTCCTGATTTTTCAATCAGTTGATTCGCCCGTTTTTCGCGCCGTCGTCCAACTTGAGAACAATTGAGAACAAAGCTTCCGAAACCCGCTCCACGGCGCGTCTTTGCGAGTCCGGAACTACGTGAGCATACAAATTTAGAGTCGTCGCAAGATCCGAATGGCCGAGTTGCGCCTGCGTGGTCTTGATCGACTCTCCCACATCCGTGAGCAGCGTCGCATGCGTGTGCCGGAAGGCATGCCACGAGATACGCGGCTCCTTGATTCGGTCACAAGCCGGCGCAAGTTCACGGTTGTAGAGATTTTTCGAACTGAGTGGAGTTCCACGCGGTGTCGTGAAAAGCAGATCATCTGGCCCGCACAATTTCTGGCCTGAACGATGCGCTTCCAGCACTTCGCAGAGACTCGAACTGATAGGTAGAACACGATTGCTGCTGTTCGTTTTCGGAGTGCCGAAATCACCATCGGAAAAAGTTTCGGCCACCTCAACTGTCTTGCGAAGAAAATCCACACGCTTCCATCGAAGCGCCAGAATCTCGCCGATGCGCATCCCGGTTAGAACCGCAACCTGGACGACGGTACGGCAGGGGAGACTTAATTCCGGCAAAAGCTTCTGAACTTGAGCTGGAGAATAGAAGCGAGGCTTCGGTTTCACACCCATACTGCGGATGCGAATGCCATGCGCCGCGTTTCCGTCGAGGTAACCACGCTCGACTGCGGACTGCAGCACAGTCGAAATGGTTGTGCGAACGCCACGCAGGGTGCCGCTCGCATGCCCCTTCTCTCTCAGTTTCGAAAGCAGCGACTCGATCTGGTTTCGGTTCACTTCGCTTAACGAGCAGGAACCGAACACCGGAACGATGTGCCTTTCGAGTTGGAAGTTGTAGAACTTCATCGTGCTCTTCTTCACAGCGAGCGTTGCGTTTGGCCTCCACTCTGTTTCGACAAACTCGGAGAAAGACCGTACTGCCTGTGGCCAGCGCTGGTTGTGAGTTTCAGTTTTGAGTTTCTGATTGAGGACCGATCGCGCAATTTGCCTGGTGATTGTTTTCACCAAGCCGAGCGTTTCGGCGCGTTGAACACGCTTTACCGACCCGTCCGTTTGCAGCACGTTCTCCCTCCACCGGATAACCCACACTCTTCTTCGTTTCCCACGTACTACGAGACTACCTTCTTGGTATCGCGTTCGAGCCATTCCTTCCTTTCCGCTGGCTCGTCCGCTTCTTGCTGCGTCAACCAAGATTGTAGACCCGAATGCAATCATCTGAACACCTTCACGGTTGCTGACGGCGAAGCCATGCGATCACGTCCTCGTGCCGGTATCTCCAATATTTTCCAAGGCGAATTCCCGGCAGACGGTCGAGTGACCGTTTGCGCGTGCGGTCATAGACCCAGGAGACCGGGACACGAAGCATCTCGGCGACGTCATTTACGGTCAGAAGGTCGCTTGTTTGTAGCGGATGGTCAGATTGCGCCTGATTGATAGTCGGTGATGTTTGTAGGCCCACTAGATCTCCCTCGTCGATGGCTCTCTGGGTGGCTCGATCGAAATTTCTGTGGGCGACTGACGGAGGTAAGAAAGCTGGGCTTTAATGACCGTCAGCCGCGCGTAGTACCAAGGATCGGCCTTGTCGTCAGCGCGAAAGTCTGCGATGCGTTGAATGATTTGTTCGGTGTTGTCTCCGCGCGCAAGCGCACGTTTCGCATAAGCCCAGTCAGCTTCGGACTGGCTGCGATGGCCCGTCGGAATTGCTCGGGATGACTTTTGTGAATCTCCGAGATGCCGCGGTGATTCGGGAGAATCTTCCTGCACCTGGAAATCTTGGCCGTGATAGAGGGCGTCGGTCTCGTGATGCACGCGCACGACGAAGGCTTCATTGTATTTTCTGTTCGCGAATCCGGGCAAACGAAGAAGCCGGGAAATATCTGTGGCTGCCGGATCACCGCCGTACTGCGAAGCGAGAGCACGCAACAGCGTTTCCGCCTGGTTCCTGTCCAGGCCTTCGACGCGCCATACGACTTGATGTTTTCCGGGCGAAGTGTCGAGGACGAAATTTGGCGGAGGCACGTCACCGGAAGTACGGATCGCCTGAAGAGAAGCGCCGGCTTCCTCGTCGAGGTCGAGATAAGTGTGCCGTACCTCACGGATTTGTTCTTTCGTACGGCTTCGCGATCCCTCCCTGACTGGATTCATGCCAATGAAGATGTCGGCACCAGACTCATTCTGCTGGTGAAGCCAAGATTGAAAGGGAGCACTCGCAATTGTCTCGGCAGGAAGAATCCGCTGCGTCGTTTGCTGGCGACTGCGATTCCTAACGAGAACTGCTGCGTGGTCGCTTGGCTCGTGGAGGGCGTACACGTATTCAGGTGCTGACAGGAATCGAGAAGTGAATGAAGAAGAGCCGTTCATGTGTGCTCCTTGGGAGCGACGTAGATGGAACAGAAGTCGAAAAGATCGGAGTCCGGGTCGTAGCTGTTGATTTCGAGCACTTCGGAGATGAATCGCCGGCCGGGCCTTCGCTCGATGTGGACTACTACGTTGAGAGAATCGGCGATGTTCGTCTTAATCGAACGGTACGGCAGCTCGATGCCGCTCTGTAAAACACAACTGGTAAAGCGAGATAGTCCCTGCTTGGCGGAACTCGCGTGAACTGTGCTTAACGTGCCAGCGTGGCCCGTATTCAAGAGTTGAAGCAGATCGAAAGCCTCGCTTCCTCGGATTTCCCCCAGCAAAATACGATCGGGCCGATGTCGCAACGAGGCTTTGAGAAGGTCACGAATGGAGACAGCGGGCACGCCGTTCTGTTCGCGGCGGGCTTCGAACCGAACGAGATTCGATTGCGCAAGTTGTATTTCCGCAGTGTCTTCGATCAAAAGAATGCGTTCATCGGGTGGAATGAACTTTCCGAGTGCGTTCAAAAGCGTCGTCTTGCCAGTTCCCGTCCCGCCACAAATAAGCAGGTTGCGACGCTGCAGGATGTAGTCTTCAAAGCGATTCGCGAGTGCGTGGGTGAGGGTTCCGCTTTCGATGAGATCCGCGATTTCGAAGTGACGAACGTTGAACTTGCGAATGGTAAGTGTCACACCACGCAAACTGCAGGGAGGAATGACGGCTGCAACTCGACTGCCGTCCGGTAATCGCGAATCCAAGATGGGCTTCGCTTCCGAGATATCGTCGCCCAGCCGCCTGGCGATGTTCTTGACCGCAACGAGGAGTGAACGCTCGCCGATTGAAACGCCGTGAACCTGCTCGACAAATCCTGCCTTCTCGACGAACACCTGATCCGGTCCGTTGACCATGACTTCGCTGATGGATTCATCGAGGATGAGATGCTCAATGGGCTTCAGGAACGGAAGAATAGTTTCAAAGCCCGACATTAGAGTTCTCCTGCGGCGAGTTGCTCGAAATAGGATTTGTTCCGGTCGTTGTAATAGGGCTTCAAGTAGCAGAACGTTGGCGGAATGGGGTTGAGTCCGTCGTAGGCAATCGTGACCGACTGGGCGTTCCGCAGTTCCATGAACGTCTTCATGTCGAAGCGGAAGTCCGTTTGGGTGTTGTAACTTTTCGAGGCGGTGATGTTGGCCCGGTGCGACACGGCTTTTCCGGTCAGCAGGCTGACTCGGGCGTCATGGCCGCTTTCCGACAAGTTGTAGCTGACTTTCAGGCGGTCTTCCCGGCCGCAAAATTCGCTTGCCGTCTTCGCCGAGAAATCGTCGGAGAGGCACAGAAAGATTTTTGTACGAAAAGTCTGGAGCAGACTTCTCCAACTGTCCCCGGGAAGCGAGGAACGCAGGGAGCTGATGCTCTGGGTGGCGACGATCGGGATGCACTTGGCTTGCCTGGAGAGGCTGAAGAACTTTTCGTCGCCAGTCGGATCGCTCTCACCGACCGTTGCGAAGTGTTGGTATTCATCGCAGAGAAAGAGGACTTGGCGAAAATGCCGGTCTTTTTCGGCTTCAATTTGCGGGATGCGGTTCAGCACCGCACGCTCGAAATCAAGCTTCATCATCACGCCGATGGCCTTGGCCAATCCGGCGTTCATTCCTACTGGAAAGTTGAGAGAACAAACCGCACCGTGCTCCAAGAGCCAGGAGAACGATGGCAACGGTTTTCCATATCGCCCATCGGCGTTGACTTTCGCATCGTAACACTCGCGCTTCGGGCAAAAGACCCGCTTCACTTTGGGATTGTCGTCAAAGAGCGAGAGGAACACGGATATGCCCTCGACGATCGAAGTACGGAGCTTGGTCTCGATCCGTTTCCAGTCCTCCCGGAACCATCGCTGAACGGCGTAAAGCTGTTCGAGCTTGTCCGGGTCCGCAAACTTGGCGTCAAGGATGGTGATCGGTTCGGCGGGAATACCTCCGGCATGTACTTCGTCCCACAACTCCTTCGAAGCTTCCGCGAGATATCTTTCCTTTCCTGGATCATGTTTGAAACCGAGGCCGGCGAGTTCGACGGGGCGCTTGCCAAACACTTCCGGGGTAACCGCCGCGAAGTGGCGGCCCATGATGATCTCTTCGGCTTCGCGGATGCGCTGTTCGAGCAGGGGCGGCGAAATGGCGCACTCATAGACGTTGAAGAGCGTGACGTAGTCGTAGGCAATCTTGTGAAGCAGGATGATGAATTTGACGAGATTGGTGTAGGCCTGTTGCCAAAACGGTTCCTTGCCTCGGCCAAACAGATTGTTTAATAAGGATGCGATGTTGAACGCGAGAGCGTAGGCATCAAGATCGTTGTTCAACGGGTTGTAACGGTATTCGGAATCGAGGCTGATCTCGATGAAATCCTCGCCGCGATCGTGACGGTCGAGAATCTCCTTCACCTTCTGGCAGAAGTCGCCCTTTACCTCCAGAACCAGTCCACCGATTCGGCGATCTTTGTCATCGGCCTTGAACGCAAGAATCTGTTCGGCAAACGGATACATCGCCGTCGCGGTCTTGCCCGACCCCACTGCTCCAAGGATGACGGTTCCGGTGAACAATCCGCGCTCGGGAATGGTCAGCCAGTGAGGTGTCTGGCTGGGGCCAGGCGCGCGCGCGTTGTGGACCTCGCCGACGACCAGGAAAAGCTCATCGCGTTTCCTCGGTTCGGGATACGGTGGAAGATGGCCGGGAGTGACGCGTTGCCGGTATTTCAGGGTCGCGACGTAGAGGCCTGAAAACGACGCGAGATAGAGCAGGTAAGGCGTGCTAAAAAGGCATACGTTGTAAAGCCACCGAAAACTCACAAATGCGTTCGGAGCACGCAAAGAAATCAGATGAAGAAAGAACGACTGTTCCGGGAACGGGCGCGCATAGAAAAGGTACACACCCGTTCCCATAGCCAGCAGGGTGGCGAGGAAGTGCCGCGACGCCAGGACCCGCTGCATCATGATTTTGTCGCAGCCTCCGCTCCGCGCCGGGCCGCGCCGTTATCCGCACTCCTCTTCTGCTCTCTCCAGTGCCGATAGTCTTGATCTCGCCAGAGTGTTTTCTTAATGGCGGAGTTGATGACGTGGTCCGCGCTGCTTTCGATGAATTGCGCGTAGTCGTCGAGCAACTGACTTACGGGCTCCTCCAAGCGAAACTCGCGCGTAACTATTGCCGGCGCTTTCTTGATGATGGACATGGTGTTTCCTCCTCTACGATTCAACTTCCAAAACTTTTCTTGCCCGGCGGAGAAAAATCGGAGGCACCGGCCACGGTGCCCAGGGCGGGAGCGACCCCAAAAACTTTTTGGGCGGCTGAAAGCCCAAAAAGTGGGGTCGCTCCCGCCCGATTTGGATTTTTTTCCGCCGGGCATTTTTTCTCTCTGACGACGCTGTCTTCCTGAATTTTCAAGACATGCCGGTGCCACAAGGTGAAGGACTGAAAGCAGCGCCTAGTGCAGGCTGTAGTTCTTACCGTCTTCACTGGTGCCCCTCTTCCACTTCACCGGGAATAGCGAAAGGCTTAAGAATTCGTGCTTCAAAGTGCGTTACGTGTGGAAGGTGGTGGCCCTGAAATGTCGCGCGGATCTGCGATTCGGGAAGACGGTCCGCCTTCCATGCCCGGTAGAAATGTTCGAACCGTTCTCCGGCAAACCGCTCCTTCGACACGTTCCGAAAGATGAGGTCGGCCTCACTGAGCAACCCGTACTGGTGCAAGTCCCAGGCTTTGCGAATTGCGAAGTAGCGCAGCAAGTCGTCCGCGGGATTCGATTCGAGTGGCACCGTGACGAGGGCATGAAACAGTTCACGCGCCTTTGCGAAATGGGCGTCGATCCGCGACAGATAGAGGAAGCGAAACTCCCGCAACTCTCGAAACAAGGGCGAGTAGGCTTGCAGGTGATGAACGAAAGCGGAGAGACTGGCTTCGCTTCCTTGAATAAAGGAAAACGTCACTATGCGGGCCGGGGATTGCGGCTCTTCAAGGAACATCGGAAAGCGATCCACGAAATACCGAACGGTAGGCTGAGCGGTGCGGCGACCGAGATAGGTTTTCGAAGGGAGATGTTTGGCTTCGATGTTCAGGTCGCGGCAGAAAAGTGAGAGCTTGTCGCCCTCGGTCTCAAGGTAGAAAAGGGCAGGATTGCCGAGCACGAAATCGAGCATTGCGATGCGGGTCTGGATGTATTCGAGTTCATGCCGGCGGCGGTTGCGAAGGTTCTCGCGGCCGAGCTGGCGATAGAGTTTCCGGGCGAAGAGGTGATAGACCGCGCGATGCCGTGGCATGGAACTGGTGCGCGCGTGCTTGTTGGATTGGAGTTTGTTCCAGAACAGAGTCGTGCGCTTCCCCCACTGCACGCCGGCAAAGGCCAGGAATTGCCGAGCAACGAAGTAACCCGAGTGCGTGGCGACGAGGTACAAGAAGCACGCCTCTTCTTCCGTGTATCCGAGAGCCTGCAAAGCGGCGATGTGGACCGTGTCGATCTTCATAGCGAGAGGATCCGGGCCGTAAGTTCCGTATCGTCGAGAATGCGCCGCAACTTCGAAGCGTCCTCGTGAGGCGCATAGATCGAAAAGCCCGCTTTGGCCTTTTGCGCCAAGGCGCGGGGGCGATAGTTCCTTGTGGCCAATTCCAAATCAACGTGTCTCTGTTCGTGGTCGCTTGTTTCGTACTCAAGACGAAGATCGGGAACTTGCACTTTGTCATTGACGAGAACAAGTCCTTGCTTTTCGGCGACGCGTTCGCGGCCCTCGCGCGATTGCCCGGCATCACCGAGTTGGGCCAGCTCTCGATGCAAGTTGCGCTTCAATTCGTAGTCGAGCGCGACGCGGACGGGTCGGCCTCCGGCACTTTCGATCCGTGCGGACTCCTTCTGGTACAGCCGATAGAGAGCGGCGTCGTGTCTGGCTTCACGCGGCTTTACGAGGCCGTGATAAATCGCCTGGCCTTCGGGCAAGCGGCCGGATTGCTGGATGAGGCGTTTGGCTTTTTTGGTGAGAACGAGGAGGCCTTCCGTTCCTCGGCCAACACTCTTGATGGGCTTCACCGCGACGAGCCCTTGCTGCGTTAGGTGACGAATCTCGCGGCTCATTCGCTGGGCATCGTCGGCATAGCCGAACTCAGCCAGATCTTTGCTGTCGATGACACGGAACCTGCCGATTTCGACAAGCGTGGTGAACTCGGATTCGCGAAGCAGGTAGGTGCGATCTCTCAGGTAGTAGGCACGCGCGGAGCCGTCTATTTCACGTTTGCGGTCGCCATTTCCAGATGCGACGGGCGGAGTGTCGCTGCCAACGTCGCGCGCCCCCTCCGTGCTGTCGCCGCGCTCCTGCAACGGGACGCGCTCTCCCCGGTCATCCATCTCCGGCTCGTTCGAAAATCGATCGCGGGACATGTCAGAAATGCTCCTCGTTTCCGGACGGGGTGGGCATTTCGATCTGCCCGACTTGGAACTGTCGGTCGAGGTGGGAAAGCTTGCGGCCCGTGTTCTTCAGAAGGAACTTTCGCTGGAGCAGGAGAACGGCGCCGAATATGTTGAAAAACAAAATGGCGGCGGAGACACCAATCCATTGTCCGTACGCATGGAGCAAGACAGCTTTGTACGCCGCCATGAACTTCAGCTCGCCCAGGAGCCAGAAGCCGTAGGCGAGAAGGAAAGCGATGGTGATGAGGAGCGCGTTGGCAATCATGTGTTCCTACAAACCTCCCGGGGTTAAGAAACTCCACTTCCGAAAAGGAGCGGGCGGGAGTCCGCAGCAGCCGAGGCTCTCCTGACGCGCGCCGTTTGTATTGAAGGCGAAGGTTGGTGGGATGGGCTGTGGCGAGTGCGAGGAGGACGGTCTAGGAATAAAGGAAGAGGTGGCGCGCGGAGGTTGGGCCGAGGCTGCCAGGCGGACGCCCGCGACTCCTTTCTCTCCTTGCCGCGCAGGGTTCATTTGAAGGCCTGGTCTTCGCGGAAGTAGGAGATCGTGACGCCCAGCGGATTGATGGGAATCAGCTCGTTCGGGACGTGCGACTGGAAGATGAAAACGAAGTTCGCGGTGTACAGGTCGCGCTTCAGTTCGCTGTGATCGGCGGGCGAGTAGTAGACCATATAAAAGTCCACGCGCGCACGGTAGGGCGGCGTTTGCAGTTCTTCGAGCGAAATCTTTTTCACATCGATGTCAATTTCCGAAGACGAAGTATTGGTGAGAAACTTCCGGATGATGTCGTCTTTGCGGTAGGCGTCGAGGATGCCGTTCGCGAGCTTGCCGTCCAGAAAATACAGGGACTTCGCGAAGTCATCCTGGATGGTGTAACGGTTCCTGCGGTAGTAGAGCTTGGTGAACTGCGAGAGGAAGTATTTCGCTTCGGCGTCCTGCGGCTTGTACTCGAAGTTGTGGTAGTTGATGGCTTCGGCGCGGCCGAGGTCATCGATGCGGATAACGAGAGGCCGAAAGTTCTCAAACGTGCGAATGGTTCGCAGGTCGATGAGGGCAAGCGCGATGCAGACGAGCGAGAGAAGGGCCAGAGCGATTTTGAGGTACGTGTTGGTCACCATCGGGTCACCGTAGGATTCGAGATACAAACGCTTGGCATCGTGAAAGGAAGCATCGCGGTCCATCAGAACTCCTTCGCAATCGAGGCCGCAGCGGCGGCGGGCGCTTCCAGGATTCCCGCGGAGCTGCCGCCCGCGGTGCCGCTAAAGATGTGATTGGTGAGGGCGGGTACTTTTAAGAGGACATAGATCGAGGCAACGAACGTAATCAGCAGAACGGGAAACCAGCCGATGAGCTGGAGGGTCGAGATGTTGCCCGCGCCCTGCAGGGTGAGCACGCCAATAATAAGGTTGCCGATGATGTAGACCACTGCGGCGGCAATCACTTCATAGAAGGCGTATTGCAGGAAGCAACGCAGCCAACCCCAGAACAGCCATTCGAGTTTCGGCACGATGAAAAACGGGACAAAGATGGGGCCAACCAATACGCAGACAGCGGTCGCGATGAATCCGTAAGCGATGACAACGATAGAAATGGCTTGCGCAGCAGCGAGCAGAATGATGACGACGACGTAGATGACCATTCCGAGAAAGTCCGTGACGCCCGGCGCGTCGATGCGCGCCTCGAAATCCCCGATGCGGTCCACGATGGTTTGCAGTTCGGCCTGGTTGATGCGATTGGCGAGAAACTGAGCTTCATCGGTGATCAGATTGTGGAAGCTGACACCGATACCGGGGATGGGCGTGCTGTAGTAATTGACCATGGCGAAGCCGAACGCGATGGTGAGAAGGAGGCTTGCGAAGTTGTCGAAGTGGAAAGTTTGTTTTCCGCTCGCCGAGGCCAGGGCGGACTTGATGCCGTACCACGCGATTAGAATCGTGGCGAACATGCGGAAGAGGTTCTGGCCCATGGCGTCGAAGAAGCCGAGGTTCTGCGTCAGAAGATCGTTGATCGCCTGATACAGGAACTGCAGGAAATCGTTCTGCATGGTCTCGGCTCCTTCGCGGCCAGTAGGAAATGCAACTTACGGCATGCGGAAGTTCTGCAACGAATTGGTCAACGTACCGGTGACCTGAGTCAGATTTGTGCTCAGGCTGGTTTGGCGGCTGATTTCCGTGTTGATGGCGTTGGTCGTCATTTCGCGCTGCTGCTTGGCCGCGATGGTCTGCTGTTCAAGAAGCGAAGCGAGCAACTTGTTGGAATCCTGAACCGAACGGAGCGTGAGCACGTTCGTCGCGTTGATCTTGTTTAGGACGGCGACTTCTGAATTGAGGTCCTGATCGTCGGACAACGAGTCCTGTTCCAGGTTATTCATGCGGGCTTCGAGCGCAGCCGCGTTCCCGCGAATTGCGCCAATGGTGGACAAGGCATTCATGTTCGCGCCGTCCGCGAGTTCGACGGAGGCGTACTGTGATTTCACGCGTGCTTGTTCGTAGTCCGGCATACCGGCCAGAGCATTCTGGTTGTACACACCGAGTTGCGTCGTCGCGCGCAAGTAGCCGTTGATGGAGTTCAGGTCTGCATTGACGCTGCCGAGCCAGCCGGAAGTGTTTCCGTAGGTGTTCCTTCTCTGATTGGAAAGCAAGTCGCAACTGTGGAGTCGGCGCACCTCCACGTCGTGGCGCGTTGTTCAGGTGAGCAAGTCGAACGAGACCGCGAACTTCCGCGACGAGGTTTCCGAACTCCACGGTCTTTACCATCAATTCGCGAATCACATCAACAATCGCCCTCACGAGGCGGCTGGAAGAGCGGGAAGCCGTGGAAGCGACTCGAACAAGCTCTGAAAACAACCGATCTCCTGTTGCACGGCGGCGGATGGGGCGTAATCGTCGTCGATCTCGGTGGAGTCTCCTGGGTCGACGCGCGCCGCATCGAACTGAGCACTTGGTTCCGTTTTCGTCGTGCGATTGAGAACACGCCAACGATTCTGATCCTGTTGGGAGAAGAGTCTTGCGCGAAAAGTTGTGCTTCGCTGGTTCTGCGGTGCCGGCAAAGTGCGGACAACTGGAACCGTGCCGCGACTCGTGTTGGAGCCGGAGCTTCGACGTTTGAGGGGTTTGAAGTTCAGGGAGAAGTAAAGCGTTCACGAGTGTTGGCGCAATCCACCGTTTTCGCTCGCTGGAAGACGCACACGCCATAAGCCGCAAGAAGGTCCTGTTTGTTTCCCTTCCTCTACCAAGTTCAGGGGACGTACGTTGGCTTTCGCAGCTCTATTCGTTCCAGATTTTCCCGTGCAGGCCGTAGTTCGTCTGGAGCCTGACCTTCGAGGCAAGGCCGTCGCCATCCTTGCCGGCGCTCCTCCCCTGACGAAAGTATTCGCCGCCAACCGTGAGGCACGAAACCTCGGGGTTGAGAGCGGAATGACGAAAGTGCAGGTGGAAGCATTCGAGGGACTTGTCTGTCGTTGGCGTTCGCTCTCGCAAGAAGGGACGGCATTCGCCGCTCTTTTCGATTGCGCGTGGACGATTTCGCCGCGCGCCCAGGATGGAGCAAAGCGAGAGGCCCAGGATTATTCCGATTCGGTAGTGCTTGACATTGCCGGCTGCGAAACACTTTTCGGTTCTCCCGAAAAAATCGCGCACGACTTAAAGCGTGTTGCGGCGGAAGTGGGATTTGAAACAAACGTTGCGGTTGCCGGAAGTCCTCTAGCGGCGGTGTGTGCCGCACAGGGTTTCGCCGGTGTTACGGTGATTCCTTCCGGAGAGGACCGTCTGCGAATCGGAACTCTTTCTCTGGAAGGTCTCCGAATTCCCATCGAGCTCATCGAGACACTGAAACGCTGGGGCATCCACAGTTGTGGGGCTTTTGCGGCCCTTCCCGAAGTTGCCATTGTCGAACGGTTGGGACAAGAAGGTCTTCGCTGGTGGCGTTTGGCACGAGGTGCAGACGATCAGCCGCTAATCGCCAAGGATTTTCCGGCGAGCTTCGAAGAGCACATGGACTTGGACTCTCCGGTGGAATTACTAGAGCCTTTGCTCTTTGTTCTGAATCGGCTTCTCGAACAGTTGTGTGCCCGGTTGCGTATGCACATTCTCGCGATTGGCGAAATCAAAGTCACGCTCACCCTGGAACGCACTGATTCGCGAAACAAAGAACCCATCTTTCATGTGCGAAGCCTCCGGCTCCCGGTTCCGGCGCGAGACGGCAAGCTCCTGCTGAAGCTCTTGCAACTCGATCTGGAGAAGCACCCTCCTGCTTTGCCAGTCACATCCATCTGCATGCTGACGATTCCCGTGAAGGCGCGGTCGCAGCAGTTGGGACTCTTCCTGCCGCTCTCTCCCGATCCGGAGCGCCTGGAAATCACGCTCGCGCGGATTCAAAACACCGTGGGAGAAAACCGCGTGGGGGCGCCCGTGCTGCTGGATACGCACAGTCCCAACTCGTTTCGACAGAATCGGTTTGTTTTGCCGGAGATGAAAGAGAAACCCGCGGCCACAGAAAGAGAAGCTACTGCGGCAATGCGCATTTTCCGGCCTCCACTTCCAGCGACCATGGAGTTTCAGGATGGTAAGCCGAGATTTCTCGGGTGCGAAGGAGTGCGCAGACAAATCCTGGCGTTCGCCGGGCCATGGAGGACGAAAGGCGACTGGTGGTCGGAAACTGCATGGGCGCGCGATGAATGGGACATTGTCATGCGTGCGTTGCGGCCCACGGTTCAATCGGAAAACAGCAGGGAACATGAAGAAGAGACCGCAGTATATCGCGTCTACAAAGACCTGCGAGCGAAACGCTGGTTCGTGGAAGGAATCTACGATTGAAGTACGTCGAATTGCACGCCGCCTCCGCATTCAGTTTTCTGGAAGGTGCTTCGCGCCCGGAGGACCTGGTGTCTCGCGCCAAGGAGGTGGAGATGCCCGCCATGGCCCTCGTCGATCGAGACGGAGTGTACGGTTCTCCGCGATTCCACATGGCGGCGAAGTCCGTGGGGATTCGTCCGCATGTCGGAGCCGAAGTTTCTGTCCAAGGTTTTGGAAACCGAGCCGGTCTGCCTCCGTGGATGCCGAATTCCCACTCGGCGCGGCCCGTGCGACTGCCCTTGCTCGTGGAAAATCGGACTGGTTACCAGAATCTGTGTCGTCTCATGACGCGCTATAAACTGCGCGAAAAGGAAAAAGGAACGGGAACGGCCACGCTGGAGGAAATCGCAGAATACGCAGAAGGGCTCGTGTGTTTGACGGGCGGCGAGGAAGGCGTGTTGGCAGCATCGTTTTCGAATAAGGGTTACAACGCGGCGCGCAAGAATATCGAAAAGCTGACAGCGATCTTCGGAAAGAGCAACGTCTATGTCGAGGTGCAGCGCCATCGCGATCCTGTCGAAGAGCGCCGAAACCAGGCGGCCGTTCAGCTCGCGGAAACACTAAGCCTTCCTCTTCTCGCAACGAACGGGGTTCGTTACGCGCGCCCCGCCGAGCGCGAACTTTTGGATGTCTTCACCTGCATCCGCAACCACACGAAACTCGAAACCGCTGGACGGCTTCTTGAACGAAACGATGAGCGCCACCTGCGTTCGAGCGAACAGATGTTGCAGCTCTTCTCGGATCTGCCGGAAGCGATTCACAACACAAGCGAACTCTCCGCAAGACTCGAATACACACTGGCTGAGCTCGGCTACGAATTCCCTCGCTATCCCGTTCCCGAAGGAGAAACGATGGATTCGTTTCTCCAAAAGCGCACGGAAGAAGGATTTCAAAACCGATACGGTACGAAACGCAATGAGGAGTTGTTCGAACGTGCTCAAAAGCAAGTACAACGGGAACTGGCGCTGATAGAGAAGCTGAAACTAGCAGGCTACTTTCTGATTGTTTGGGACATCATCCGCTTCTGCCGCGAACAGAAAATTCTCGTGCAGGGACGAGGCTCGGCCGCGAACAGCGCCGTCTGTTATTCCCTCGGAATTACGGCCGTCGATCCGGTCGGCATGGAACTGCTCTTTGAGAGGTTTCTATCGGAAGAGCGCGGCGAGTGGCCGGATATTGACCTGGACCTGCCGAGCGGAGACCAGCGAGAGAAGGCGATTCAGTACGTCTACCAGCGCTACGGACAGCTGGGTGCCGCGATGACCGCGAACGTCATTACATTTCGAGACAAGTCCGCTGCGCGAGAAGTGGGAAAAGCGCTTGGATTCGATCAGGAGACCCTCGACCGACTTTCAAGCGTAGTGAACAGCGGAGAGTGGCGCGGTCCGTCCGATAACTTCGAAAGTCATTTTCAGCAGGTGGGCTTCGACCTGCATCATCCTCGCGTCAGAAAATACTGGGAGTTGTGTGAACGCATCCAGGATCTGCCGAGGCATCTGGGGCAGCATTCCGGTGGGATGGTCGTGTGTCAGGGGCAGCTGGATTCAGTGGTTCCGCTCGAACCGGCAACGATGCCGGGGCGTGTTGTCGTGCAGTGGGACAAAGACGATTGTGCCGACATGGGCATCGTAAAAGTGGACTTGCTGGGTCTTGGGATGATGGCCGTGCTCGAAGATTGCCTGGAACTGATTCCGAAACACTACGATTTGCCCATCGATTTGGCGCAGCTTCCTGCTGACGATCCTCCGGTCTATGAAACGCTGCGACGTGCGGACACGGTGGGAATGTTTCAAGTCGAAAGCCGCGCGCAGATGGCCTCGCTGCCCCGCAACGCTCCGGTCAAGTTCTACGACCTTGTCGTTCAGGTAGCGATCATTCGGCCCGGCCCAATCGTGGGAAAGATGATGCATCCCTATATGCGGCGGCGGCAGGGAAAGGAATCTGTCGCGTACGCGCATCCCTCGCTCGAACCAATTCTGAAACGAACATTGGGTGTGCCGCTGTTTCAGGAACAACTGTTGCGTATAGCCATGGTCGCGGCGAATTTCACGGGCGGCGAAGCGGAAGATTTACGCCGCGCGATGGGATTCAAGCGTTCGGAAGAACGCATGAAGAAAATCGAAGCCAAGCTGCGAAGCGGCATGACACAGAACGGCTTTCGCCCGGAAACCCAGGAAGAAATCATTACGCAAATCAGCTCTTTCGCTCGTTACGGATTTCCCGAATCGCATGCGGCGAGTTTCGCCCTCATTGCGTACGCCAGTGCGTACTTAAAACAGTATTATCTGGCGGCGTTCACGGCGGCGCTGCTCAATAATCAGCCGATGGGCTTTTATAGTCCGGCCGTGCTGGTGCACGACGCGCAGTTACACGGCCTGCGGGTGAAGCCCATCGATACGCTTCAATCGGAATGGAACTGCACGATAGAACGCGCCAGAGATAAGGAAGGTCAGGAAGTTCCGTGCTTGCGCATCGGGTTGCGCTACGTTCGCGGTTTGCGGCAGTCGACTGTGGAGAGAATTGTCTGTGAGCGGCAGAAACATCCGTTCGAGGGAATCGACGATCTCGTCCGCCGCGTCCCTGAACTGCAGAAATCAGAGCTGGTGACCCTCAGCGAAATTGGAGCCCTCAACTCTTTCAGAAAAGGACTGCACCGAAGGACTGCGTTGTGGCAGGTCGAACGCGCCGCCCGACCTGCCGGTCCACTTCTAGATGCGATCCCGGAGCAAATGGAATTGTCACCCCTCGAACAGATGACGGACGAAGAGCGTCTTGTCGCGGATTTTCATGGCTTGGGCATGAGCACGGGTCCTCATCCGATGACCTACTGCCGCGCTGTATTGTCCAAACAGCAAGTGAAGCGGGCGTGTGATCTGCCTCGACTGCCCGACGGTCAATACACACGCGTAGCGGGATGCGTGATCGCGCGGCAACGGCCAGGGACAGCAAAAGGTTTCGTCTTCTTAAGTCTTGAGGATGAAACGGGGATTTCGAATGTGATTGTGAATCCCGACCTCTACGAAAAATATCGTGTCGTGATCAATCGAGAAAAGTTTCTTCGCGTCGATGGTGTCCTGCAGAATCAGGACCACACCATTTCCATCAAGGCTTCCCACGTTCAGTCGATCTCGATCACCGCAGCGGAAACGCAGTCCCATGATTTTCACTAGAGGTGTGTAGTTCGGACAACGAGGCTGAACGCACTGCAGTCAGGCGTCGTTCAAGCAGTTGTCAAAAGATCGTTTCAGAGTAGCCGTCAACCGGGAGCAATCGCGATCACTTCCAACTAGCCGACTTCCCATTACCAATCCGCCCAACCTTCCCATAACCCCGTTTCGGGCCAACCTCCCATTTTCCGAGGAGCGAGGTCTGTTACGGCCTCACGCGAAGATCCTGCGCCGAGGCAATTCCGATCAAGAGATTTCACTTCCGGCCAGAAGGAGCGGCAAAAATAACGCCATTGGGCACCATGCGGACTGGAACTTAAGAAGGGGCGGTACTAACATACCAACACCAGTATGCGCTCCTACGCTGAATGGCTTGACGGGGAATACGTTCTTCTGAACCACGTGATTCCCGGGTACGACCACTCCGCAGCTATGGAGCGATTAGTACGGTTTCATGCACTACTCGGAAAACCGATCGACCTCAGCGACGTGCAGATGATCGACCACAAAAATCCGATCCCAGGGCTGTTTCGAGATCGCAATTTCAGGAGGTTCTTGCATGAAACGCGGAACTTCGACGAACCGTGGAACTTCCTTGGATTAGTTGCAGAACCGGTGGGCGGTCTGAAGGATGAGAAGTTTGCCGTCTCCATGAAAGGCATAGAAAGACTGAAGAATCAGGCGAACAGGCCGGCGGATTCGTATGAAGAGGCCGCCTGGCGGTTATTCGCGCCAATCTTGGAAGCAGGCTCTTTTGACCGCGACAGATTTCTCAAACCTCGCCAGCAAGACCATGCCAGCAGGGTGATCAGGCGGTTTCCTCAGTATAAGCACGCTTTGAGGGGTCTGTTGCACGCCGTAGATTATTTCTCAAGAAGTTCATCGTCAGTTACCGCGATGCGATCGACAGGATCGTCTGAAGGGTACGACACGCTACTGGAGAAGGTTCAGGACGACCCCAAGGTTGTCAATGAGAAGCAGAGTAAGCGCATCAAGAAAATCCTCTCGAAAAGGGCGACGCTCCCAAATGATCAGTGGGGACGTCGGGCAGCTATCAGAAAGGTGCTCGGCCCAGGCGAGTGGCAGAAAGAGGAATGGAAGCGGGCTCCTGAGAATTTAAGGCTCTATCTGGACGTCGTCCACGCCTGGAATTGCGCGATCAGTCGACGAATCGCTCCAAAGACTGCGGCACTCTACGAAGGACACGACGATCTCCGGCTGAGTAGGTATGAGCAAACTGTAACCGATAAAGTCGGATGGGTTCGCATAGTTCAAAAGCCTTCTGGTCGCCTGTCGGAGCACGTTCGGCGTTTTCTGTCTTGGGACCCTATGACCGTTGACTGGGAGCGCATTACCACAATTACTTCTGGTACTCAGGTAACGGCGCGGGATCTGCGAGACTCTCTGCAAACTGGAAACGCGGAGGAGTCGTACGAAGCGCTAGAAGCTCATGCATCCGAAATCTCGAAATATCTGTCTGACCTGCGGATAATTGAGCTCCCGGAATATTTGTGGTGGTTCGCGAAGGCCGGTGCTGAGCTCTATGACATCCCCTCAGAAGGTGTCGATGTGGCGGAGTACTTGACTCGCAGCGCCCCATATGAACTCGCCTTATTCCAGCAGAGGCTGATCATCAACACACTGGTCGATGCTGGCAAAAAGTACTTGTGAGCTGATTTTGACGACGACAGTAATGACCGTCTTTCACGGCAGACTATGAGCCTAGCGGACTGCCCTCTTCGAACCCCGTTTGTGGCCAACCTGCGAGTAGCCGACAATTCAACCGGAACTTCGGCTGGGGAGCTAGTGTGCGGGCTTCCATGATTCGATAGATTTTTGCACGGTCTACGCTTGCTATGGGCCCCCCAGACTTCGGATAGTATCAAGTGCGCTGGCTGCCACCTGAATCCGCAAAGGGAGGCGAAATGGTTGAACCTGAGTATTTCCTTGCCGAGAATCTTCTTAATAGTTTGAGCGAGGGGCAGAAATACCTTTTGGTTGGAATTGCCTCATCGGTCTCGTTCCTTCTTCTAATGTCCGAATACCCCAAGAACGCTGGCGGTCGATTGGTCACTGTTCCGGACGTTTATCCGGGTGTGGACATTGGGACCGCCGGTGCCTTCGCGCTAGTTATTGCCTGGTTCGGAGGGATGTTTGCCGCCCACGCGCTTGCGACGACGACCACTCTCGCGAGGAAACTGATGATTCAGCCAAGCCTAGTTTTGGCGGTTACAGAACATCCGTCCATCTTAACCAACCCGTTTCTTGGTTTCGGTTTGATCCTCGTGCCGCCGGCCTGTGGATACTTCGGTTTGTTGGCGCCCGGATCGTCGGCGCTGCAATTTCACTCGCTTCTGGACACAAGGCTCTCGCGCATACTACTGCTCGCTCCCTATATCATCCTTACCGGCACTTTCATTAATTTCTGTCTCCAAAAGTTTGAGGCCTCGAGCCGACTCTCAGACCAGCAGAAGAGAAAGGAGAAGCACCTGGAGTAGATGAAAACTCTCTCGATGATCTGGTGCGAACACCCGAATCGGTCATTTTATGGCCAACGATGTGCGCCATAAGTCCGCTTGTAGGAAGTGATCTCCGCGCGTGGCATTGACTCTGGACGGATTACGGGCAAACCGGAAGTTAATGTCTCCGGGTTGCCAGATTGCTCCCGAGAAACGTCTTGTGATCACTTACGGCCCGACCCCGATTGTCGCCAACTCGGAAACTGACCGACCGCACTGCTCGCGTTCGAGTAACGCAACCAACTAGTTGAAAAGGGCCGGCTGGCCAGATGCATCATCGGGATCGTGAAAATTGCTCAACCCGACACCAACCAAGCGAAAGCGTTGCTTTGGACTCAGGTTAATGCGCTCGCGTAGCGAGAGAGCGATGCTGGTCAATTCCTCACAAGAGGAAGGGGGTGCGGGTGGCGTATGGCTGCGAGTGAGAATCTTGAACTCGCTGGTCTTCAGTTTGAGAACCACGGTACGTGCGATACGCAGTTCCTTGCGCGAAGCACTCCACGTTTTTTCCGCGAGCCTGCGAATCATGGGCTCGGTCTCGGCCAGCAGAACATCCTGTTCGAAGGTGTCCTCGGCTGATACCGATTGTGTTGGCCTGTCAGGAATGACCTCGCTCTGGTCAATTCCTCTAGCAAGTTCGTAGAGGCGAACGCCGTAGCGACCGAAGCGGCGTTCGAGTGTCGGCAACTCCATCTTGCGCAGTTCGGCGACTGTTTGTATCTCGAAGCTCTTCAGCTTTTCCTCTGTGACCTTCCCGACCCCGGGCAGACGGCCCACCGGCAACGGCGATAAGAACGAATCAACGTCATCTGGCTGGATGACGAAGAGCCCGTCCGGTTTTTTCCAATCCGAAGCAATCTTCGCTAGAAATTTGTTCGGCGCGACCCCTGCGGAAGCCGTTAGGTTCAATTCCGTACGAATCTGTTCGCGAATTGTGCGTGCCACTTGTGTAGCCGTTGGCAGTCCAGTCTTGTTCTCCGAAACATCGAGGTACGCTTCGTCGAGGGACAGTGGTTCGATCAGGTCCGTGTGACGCTGGAAGATTTCGCGCACTTGACGCGAGACGCTGCGGTAGCGTGGAAAATCCGGCGGTAAGAACACAGCACTTGGACACAGGCGTCCCGCGCGACTGGTCGGCATCGCGGATCGCACTCCAAAGCGTCTCGCCTCATAGGAGGCCGCGCACACAACGGAGCGATTGCCGCGCCAGGCGACAATGACGGGCTTACCGCGGAGTTGTGGATCGTCGCGCTGCTCTACCGATGCATAAAACGCATCCATGTCGATATGAACAATTTTCCGCACGGTTGTCTCGCAACCATAGTATTCCGGAGTTCCACGAGAGTGCGAGCGCCACAGAAAGCCCCGAGACATTCCTTCACGGATGCGACCGGGCCGGTGTTCGGGGAATGGAAAAGCAATCTGCGACTAGGATTCGATCGATTCGCCGTCGCCAGCTTTGACCTTCAACTGGCTGACGGTGCATTCCGCAATTTCGATGTCATCGCGTACCTTGCCGAAATACTTCGCTTGGATGAGCTTTCCTTCGGCTCCGGGATGGCAGTAGAGGTAACGCACTTCGACAATCTGCTCGACGCGCGGGAGTGGATAACGGTCCGGGACTCCCACTGTGCCCATGAAACGCGGTTGTTTACCGTCCAAGAGATACAAGGCGATGGAACGATGGCCGTCAGTCGCTTTCTTATCAGGTTTCGGACCAACGATGAAGGATGCCGTAGCGACAAACTTGCATTTGTAGTGCTGTCCCGCTCGGCCCCCTGCATAGGCGGCGTACCGATTTTTGCAAACGAAGCCTTCGGCATTCGCATCGTGCATCGCTTTGACGAAGGCGCGTTTGTCTTTCGGTGTCATGGCCGTTTGGCAGACCCGCAATGTCTCGTGGACGCCACGAAAGAGCCGCGTAAGGTGTACGTAGCGGATTTCGTAGGGTTGGATGCGAAGGTCGGTGTCGTCCACGCTGAGCAAATCCCAAATGTAGAAATGGGAGTCGGTGATTTCTCCGTCCGCCAGGAACGCTTCCGCTTGCACACGGTCTAGAATCTCGGCCAAGCGAGAATCGATGGGAATGATTTGGCCGAGTTTGTTGATGCCGGAGTATTTTCCATCGGTCTTTTGTACGGCGAGTCGCCGCCCGTCAAATTTCTGCTGGAACCACCAAGACACATCCTGCGCCAATTGCAACGCCTCCGGCTCCTCGATGGGGGTCAGCAATTCCGGCGTATGGCCGGAGTGTTCTTTGGTGGCAGGCAATCCAACGGAAATCGGTGTATCGCCATTGGCGGTTGCTTCAGCCATTTGATAACCCTTGCCTATTTTTTCCCGAAGAATGCGTCCATAAACCCGCTTCGCTTCTTCGTAGGTCACGCCGCTAGCTTTCACGTCGCTCTGCAAGGCGGAACCGCGCCGCCCCCATTGCGCTTGGACGGACCATTGGTCGTCCACGTTCTCCAACTGCAAGTGGTACACCTTGTCGGAACTGCCTTGCCGGAAATGCAGCGCTGCTTGTTCAGTTTGCATTGTTCGCTCCTTTGCGTTTTCGGGTTTTGCCCTTTAGGCAACGCGGAGCGGTGCATAAAAAGCAAATGCCCTTCATGGCGAGGGGAGGCGACTGTCCGTCCGCGCCGTCAAGGGCGCCGAGGTATGGCGTTCATTGGAGCGAAGCGGAAACCCTTGACGGAAGGAGCGGACGGATCAGGCGCAGGGTTTAGCCAGGAAGGGATGGGGAAATTGATGCCTCTCGCTCTTACGTAACGAGATTCAACCATGAAGACTTGCGCCGATGTGTTAACGGCCAAGCGCTTTGAATCGCCCAATTCGTGAGTGTAGATGTCGAGAGTCGTTGTTGCGGAGGTGTGCCGTAGCTCTTATGAACGTTGATGATCGAGGCTCCCGACTCGAGCATCACGCTGCCGTCGGTGTGCCGAATCGAGTGAAAGAGTCTTCCCCGGGATACGGCCCAAGCTCGTTTCGCAGGTAGAGACTACTGAGGAAGAACATCGCGGAAGGAACGGAAGCTCATAATGAAGCGATGCTGCTCCAGCACCGCTTTTGCGCTGTCGGCGTCTTCCACGGTGAGGATGCCGCTTGTGATCGCAAGAGTGAGAATACCAGGCGTGTTGAGCAGGCGGCCTGTTCCCAACCTTGCCAGCGTTTCGCGGTGAAATTTCTTCTTCTCGTCGGAGGCGATGAGCCACTGCCGGCATTCCGCCAGGCTCAAGCATGCTGCTTCTCCGGAGCCCAGGATCTGGATGAGATCCGCATACACTTTCAATTCCGCAGGGACCGTAAGCTGAACAAATTGCAGCAACCCCGAAGAGATGGCTGTGTGGAGAGCTTGCGCCTGATCAGAACTTGTGACCTCCTTTACGACCTCTTCCGGTACGACGAAAGAATAAGGAGGCAATTTTCCGAGCAGATCCAATCGGCCAATGTGAATGAGATTGATCAGGATGTTCGCGTCGGTTACAACGACACGAACAATGGACGACCCTGGAGGAGACATTCTTACTCCGGCAGGAGCACAGGCTGTGCTTCAGCGTCGTCGATTCCCGCATTCACAAGAAGGTCCTGCGCAATCCATTGGCTCACGCCGACGCGTTCCGCCAATTGCAGAAATTTCGCCTGGCTGATTTTCTCGCGCCTTAAAGCTTCCATGCCGAGGGCCAGAAAGCGCCGCTGAAAATCGCCACGCTGTTCCAGGGATTCGTCCGTCTGTACCCCAAGCGCAACGGCGATTTTCTTGCTGCGTCCATCTCCATCCATGGTTCGGAGGCGTTCAAATTCCGGTTCGGAGACAAGTTTGAAATTGCGCAGTCTGTAGAGAGTGGAGGGGACGCTCACGCCGTAGGAGTGAGCCAGTTGAACAACATCGTACAACTGGATTTCCTGGGTCGCAGGGTCCGTTCGAGAATCGATCGCGACGACTCCCGCCTCGTCAAAAATGTCCGCGTGAATGCGGCTGGCTGCTCCCTTACCGAGCGATGCGACGAATTGGCGAACGCCTTCTTCAGGAAGAAGGAAGTTCGCCGCAAACGAGTTTGCCCGTACTTCTCTCAGGTCATTCCGTTCGCTCTCGCGGCTCACCATGCCAATCGTGTCCTTGTCCAGCAGGACGTGAGCATACTCGTGGCACCAGGAAAAGCGGCGTCTCTCGCGAGAATGTCTCTCATTCAGGACAATAAAAGGTCCGACCTTTGGGTGACTGATCGTGAGGCCCGAAACCGAGTCCGGCATGGTTACCGTTCCGGTTCGGATTCCTTGCGCTTCGATCATCGAAGAGACGTCTCCGAGCGGAGCGGAGCCAAGACCCAGTCGCCGGCGTTCTTCGAGGGCGACATGTTCACCGATCTGAATTGCTTCCCAACGGCTGCGGGGAAAAGCATGCGAATACGTAGCGACGGTGACCGTGCCGCGACTGATCCCAAGGAGGTCTTCCAAATTCGTCAACTCATGCCCGAGAGCGATGCAGTGTCGAAGCGCCTCCTTCACTCCATCCTCGCCTACATCTCCGTGCGAGCGAAAAAGCGCGTGCACCACATCATCCTCGGCGAACTCGTCGGCGAGCAGATCGCGAATATCTCTGGCGAAGAGAAAGGCAAGTGTCTGCAATTCGATCCCGGAGACAGGTCGTTTGCCCTGCTCGATCTGTACGACAACCGGCCGGGAGACGCCGAGTTTTTCTGCGACCTCGTCCTGCGTCATCCCACACGATTCGCGTGCCTGCCGGATTCGGCGGCCCAATTCGATTTGGTCGATGGCCATATTTCCTCCTAACAGAGGATTGGAAGCGAGCTCGGAGTGAGTGAGTCTAATGCCAAGTGCGAGGCATAACCAGCGAGAAGTCCCGCGAGCAGCCCCGACAGAAAACGGAAAATGAACTCAAGTGCGCTGTATCCGATCTGGGGCAACACGGACGTTGAGGCCGCGCGTAACTGCGCGTAACGTTGCGCCTCCGCACGGAGATTTGCCTGCCATTGTGGAAGCTGCTGGTTCATGAAATAGCCGATCGTGCCGGTGATGCTCATACTGTGCGCTTCGGCGCGATGGCGCGGAGAACAGGGCGTATCAATCCAGTCGGGAAGCAGTCCACCGCCAATCCCTCCAACTAATCCTCCTGCGGCCTCTGCCAACACATAAGATCCAGGCTGGCCCCACGCATGGTAAGTCGCATATGCAGTTCCGGACACGGCTCCGACGGGAAGATGGACATCACGATTTGGCATTGCCAGCGACCTCCACTCGCATTCTAACATTATCTGGCATAAATTGGAAACCGTTGTTATATTATAATTAAATAGCAGGTTAGCGTAGCAAGGACGAGTTGGACGCTATGCCGATAAGAATCGGTTTACCCTAACTTTTCAAAGGTCAAAATACTAGCGCACACTTTTCGCGGTTTGGCCGTTTTCTTAGAGGACGAGTACCGAAGGATGATTCATGGAGAAATCCCCCGCACCAGGGCATTCAAAGGAACTAGTTTCTCGGGACCGAATCCAATCGGCGTTCGCGACGCTACCGCCACTGGGATCGCCCGAATTCATTGAGCGGGTAAAGACGGCGCAAAGCGAGGAACTGCCGCCAGAAGTTCTGGCCAGAGCGTACCGTCAACTTCCGGCCGACTGCGAAGCAAGCCAGATAACACTGAAGCGGCTCTTGAATGTGAACACAAATGGGCAATCGGAATACCTTCGGCCGCTGATTTCGAGGGCCAGAAGGTTCGCTGGTAAGCGCAACCCGGAAGACTATAAGGACTACCTGCAGAACACCCTCACGCGGATTTTACGGTTGCTCCCAACGGATCACGGGAGGTACGCGGAACAGAGTTGGCACGCCTTCTGCATCGCGAGGGCGAAGGACGCATGGCGGGAAAGAAATGGACGACGTGGGGAGCGGAAGACTCTTGAAAATGAGCTCGACGAGAATTCTGTTGATGAAGACGGAAAGTTTCCCTGTTTTTCACACGGAGCGGACAAACGAGGGTTTGTTCCGCCAGATCAGGTGGAAAGAATTGAATACGTCCGGAAGCGAGTGCTTTCCGGAATTCGGGATTCGTTCATTCGTGAACTGGCTGAGGCTGCATGGTCAGCGGACAAGTGGCCAAAGCAGTCGGGCGATTCGAACTCTTCGCTCAAGGCGCGCTTTCCGAAGAAAAGCCGAGATCAAATCGGTCGTGCGTTGCGTTACGCTGATGCGCAACTCGCCGCCGCTCTCTTGAACGAACCCCATTTTCAGTTGGAGGAGATCTGGCAGCTGAAATTGGAAGCCCTAGTAGAAAAGGCGGCCCCGCCCCTGAGGCGTGATAGCGGGAGGAAGAAATGAGCAAGGAAATGGACTCAGACAAACTGCTGGAACTCTGCGCGGTGATTGAACGCGCGTGGATCGACAAACACGATCGCATGGTTGTGGAAGAATTGTGCGAGAAGCACCCCGAGTTTTGTGACGAACTGCAGGAATTCTTTGCGGATCTGCTGCTTGAGCCGAGCGTCGCAAGTGCCGAAATCCATGAAGCAGAGAGACAAACTTTCGAATGGCTTACCTCCACGGGTCTTGAGGTCGCGAAATCTGCCCAATCGGCGGCGCGTTCGAATGGTTTGACAACGAAGATAACACGCGCCACAGAACCCCGTACGGAAGGGAGCCCTTTTGAGGTTGGTCGCGAAAAGGCCTCGGCTCACGGAGCGGAGGTACATGGAAAAACCTGGGTAGCATTTCTCCGCGCTCGCACCAATCACAACTTGCAGTGCGTTGTACAAAGGCTTGCGAATGTGACTTTGCAATATTTGGTGCTGGTAGGCAGACATCCGAATGTTGTTCCTATTGGGGTAAAGCGACGAATCGTAGAGGAAGTCGAAAAAGAATGGGGCGTCCCTGCGGAGGACTCCTATTCCTGTCTCGCACAAGATCCAAGATTACTGCGCGCGGCATCCCGACAGAGGCCATTCGAAGATGCCCCGAAGACATTTGCCGACCTCCTCGAGCGTGCTGCTTTGACGAATGACCAAAAGCAATTCTGGCTGGGATATGTGAACTCGGATCGATGAGGTCCCGACTCGCATTCGCGCGGGCGGTAGCCCGGGAGGCACGAGAAGCCCTTGGCGGAAAGCCATCCGATTTGCTTTCGCGGCTCAGGGAAATGCTGGAGCAGACACACCACCTAGAAGTGATTCCCGTAAACGGTGAAAAATTCCTTCGCGGCAGTCGAGGAGAACTGGTCCCGGCTGAAGGCTGTTTGTACTACGACAGCCGCTTGGATCAAGATCCGAAAGAACTATTGGAAGTTCTAGCTCACGAGTTCGGTCATCTGCTCTTGCACCACGACCATTTTGTGGGCGGGTCGAGCGATTTGATCCGCGGCTCGGCGTTTCTGAACAATGGTGCAGCCGCACTTTCCAGGTATAGTCCCCGGTCCCAATACGAGTCGGAAGCCAGTGCGTTTGCGTCAGAGTTCATTTGTGCAGCGCGGGAGTGCTTCCGGCGCTGGCAAGATGACACGGGCATTACGGTGGCCTCGCTGGGAGCGGAATTCCACGCTACTCCCTCGCTAGTACGATTGCAGCTGGCTGAAGGCCTCTTCGAATTTGTCGCGGGAGAGTGTGTTGTCGAACAGAATGGGTCAGAGCTCGAGTGCAACGGAGAGCAGGAAGTAGCCGCTATCACGTGTGGAGTGCCCCTGCTCCTGGACGCTGGACCCGGGACCGGCAAGACGAAAACTCTCGTGAGACGTGTCGGCTATCTGATAAATGAAAAACAGATCGCTCCCGAAAACATTCTTGTCCTTACATTCAGCAATGAGGCTGCGGGAGAGTTGCAGCAGAGAATCAGTCGATTGCTTGGCGAAGAGATCGCATCGCGGATGCTGATTTCGACCTTCCATGGATTCGGAATGATCACGCTCGACGCCTTGGGCCATTTTGTCGGACTGGACGTTGACTACTCGCTTCTTGATGAGATTTGCCAAGAGGAATTAGTCAGCGAGATTCTGGGGACCGTGGATTGCGAAGCTGTACTGAATATCAAGAATATTGACGAAACTGCCGCCAGTGTGTCCCGTACGCTGGGCTACTTGAAAGACCGGTTGACAGGGCCAGCGCAATTGAAGGCGGCCATAGACCAGTGGGCGCCGCTTCCTGATGAGCGAGAGCCCCGTCGGCGCTCACAAGCCATCTTGAGAATTTTTGAGCGGTATGAAGAAGAAAAAGCCAAGCGGCAAAAAGTGGATTTTGCGGATCTTATCCGATTGCCGATTGAGCTGTTACAAAGCAACCCAGAATTACGGGAACAAGTTCGATCTGACTTTTCTTGGGTGCTAGTCGATGAATACCAGGATGTTTCCCGAGCTACCGCGATACTCCTACGGGAGATTTGTGGAGAAGACAATCCGCCTTGGGTGGTGGGCGATGCACGGCAAGCGATCTACAGGTTTCGCGGCGCAGCGCCCGAAAACGTGTACGACTTTCAGAGTGATTTCCCGAACGCCCAAAGATTTCAACTGACAGAAAACTATCGCTCCTCTCCTCAAGTTATAGAAATCTTAAATCGGCTGGCGGCGGATCTTGACGACGAACGTTATCCGACGAATGGCGCGCGCTGGAAGCCGGGCAGAGGAATCACAAGCCGGGGAAAGCAGCCTGTCGTTTTGGCAAAGGCAAACAGCGACCACGCGGAACGGGAAGGCGTTGTCCGGGTGATTGAGCAATGGCTGGAGGACGGAGTTCCAGCCGAAGAAGTTGCCGTCTTGGCGCGGAGAAACCTCGATGTGCGAAACCTGGCCATCGAGCTTAAGAAAAAAGGAATTCGCGCTGTGACAAGTGGGTTGTTGACAGCAGAAGGTGCAGGAGGAGATCTGGCCGGCGTGTTGACGGCTGTCGATCATCAGCCCGCTCTCGCACGTGTGGCATACGGACTGTTTGGAAAGAGTGTTTCCCCGCAGACGCTGAATGAAGCCATCAAGCAAATACTGGCCATTGATCAGAAGGCGGTCGATGCGATTCCGACTTGGTCCGGGCCGCCCGAGATTCAGGACCTGGCGGACCAGTTGTGGCGAATTTTTCGTGGGCTCAGGGAACATGTCTACTCAGGGGACGGGTGGACAGTGTTGTGTGATTTTCTTTTTTTTCTATCTCCGTACCTGCGAGATCTAATCGGACATTCGGAAAGTGCGGAGTCCGCAGTTCGCCTGGAAGAGGTTCTGTCTGCGCTCAGTCTCACGGCAAGTTATCGATACACGCATCCGCACGTTCAGCCGTTATGGTCGAGACTCGGCTTGTCGGAAAAGATGCGTGACCTGGTTACTGAATCCGCTCCGGGCTTGGTTCCACCGCGAAAGCAACCGGGAGCCGTACGTGTGATGACCTGCCATGCATCGAAAGGGCTGGAGTTCCCGAATGTTGCTGTCGTCGGGCAATCTTTGGCAGACATCCGACCTACCGACCCTTGCTTGCCTCCGAGCCTTCGTCCTGACGCCAATGAGGATCTCTTGCAGGCCGAATCACTTCTGTTCGTTGGCCTGTCGCGGGCGGAACGAGGTGCCGTCATCTCTTTCGCATCATCGGCGAGTGGAAGTCCCAGAAGCCGCGCGCGTAAGGTGCCGCCGCTTCTTTCTAAGTTAGAACTATCAAGATTGGTTCCCATTGTGACTTGGACATCGGAAGCTCCCTTACAGGAGGAGATGGAGTTGACCCGAATCTGGGGTGGGGATTCGCTTCCGGAATTTTCGCCCTATTCATTGGGAAAAAAGTCATGCAAGCTGAGGATCTACCTCGAGGAACAACTCGGTGCTCGATTTCGAGGAAGAGAGCGGTCCTTATATCCCGAATTTATTTCCGTCGTTCGACGGACGCTCACTCAAATTGTCGCCCGCGCGATTACAACGCGACAGCAGGTTTCGGAAGGAGATGCAGTAGCTGTCGCCGAATCGGAATGGCCTGCGGACCGGCACAAGGATCACCAGCACATTCGAATTTATCGACCTCGCCTGCTTCGTTGGGCGCGATCCTTCGCAAATGCTTTCTCGCCACCAAGAGCACTTGGTGCGAAGTTGGAAGAAAAGCCCATCCAAGTGTTGGATGGCAATGGGGTATCAAGGACTGTGAAGCTGCCGCTGATCGCTCACTTCCAAGATACAGACGGAGAGCGAATTGCCGTTGTTCTTCAAGTTAGTGGCGTCAATGAAAAAACGAACGTTGTGAATTGGTCTGATCTTGCGGATTACGAGCGATTGCCATTCGTGTTAATCCACGACCGGTATGGCAGCGTCGAGCCCTTGGTTTTCTTTGGCGAGGAGGGCAAGCTGTGTTCGTTTCACTGGCACGAAAGAACAGCTCAGGCCGCCATTTCGCGTCAGGCAGAAGAGACCCATGAAACGGCCCGGCTGATCTCCTCCGGCAAGTTTAGAGCAACCGTTCAAGATTGGGTATGCGATCGGTGCGCGTGTCGGACGATTTGTCCCGCCTGGATTGGCGCGGCGCCCAAACTGGACTAGGCTCAGCGCCCTCGGTTTCGGCCAGGAATTGATCTTTCTGGCAACGGATTCTTTTCATCCAGCGGTTTTCCCCTCGCACACTTTTTAGGTTTTGTCCGTTCTTCCCTCTAGAGGTTCGCATCCGATCGGTTCGAATGGGTGCTGAGCCCGGAGGAATCAATGACGCAACAGGCTGGAAACCTGCAGCACGAAACGATGCAGCTTCAGGACGATCACCGTTTGATCCGAATCAAGGTACTGACGCCCCGGGGACTATGGTCGGATGAGGAGCCGAAAGACGCGACGAAGAGGCCACGCTATCGGCCGTCCGCCAAAATCGAGCAGGTCATTGCCGATGCCCGCAGCGTGTTTGGGTTTGTCGAGAACGACAGCAAGTACACTCTGCTGCGTGGGCGGGAGATTCTCGATCCACATCGGACGCTCGTCAGTTATGAAATCTGCGATGGCGCCCTTCTTGTTCTGTCAGTCCAGGGCGGAAACGCGTGAGCGTAGCGCCCGAGGTGTCGCTCGCGGTACTTAAAACCGAGTTGGGGGCCGTCGCTGCCTATGCGTCGGCCTCCGCTCTTCCGATGGATTGCGGCATCTTGTGCCAGGAAAATCTCCTATTCGTCGTTCAATTTGAAGATTGCAATGGGGAACTGTTCTACGCTGAATTCGAGTGCAGCGATTACCCCCTGTACCCTCCGACCATTGAGTTCGTTAATAAGGATCGAACGGAGCGAGGGGCTCGGAACTTGTATCCGCAGGGTTTTCATACGACTCCGTGCGTTTGCATGCGTTACAACCGAAAGGCTTATTCGGAACGAGGTGGCCCGCACGGGGATTGGAGACTGTTGGACTGGCGGTTGCCGAGCGGCAACGCCATTGGAGTGGACAGCTTAGTTTTAATGGTGAGCGATCTCCATTCAAAGATACGGCATGGTTCCGGAAGGATGCTATGAAGAGCGAATGCCTACCGATTGTGTTTATGACGCAAGGATTGGCGGAGAACACGGCCAAGCTCCTTGACTCGTTTGCCGTTCAGCGGCCATCCGAAGGAGTTGTTTACTGGTTTGGAATCGAGGCTGGAGACCGGGCTGTGGTGACCACGCTCGTAGTCCCTGATGCAAATACGGAGGATGGCTGTGTTCGAACATCAGTGGAAGCGAATGCAGAAGCGACCGGGGTGATAACAGGCACACCTCTTTTATTGTTGGGTCAAGCCCATTCGCATCCCGGTCGTTACGTTTCCCACTCGGCAGTGGACGATGCGGAGACATTCGCTTGTTTTCCCGGCTGCATCTCTGTGGTGGTGCCGTGGTTTGGAAGGTATGGGTTTCGATTGGAAGAATGTGGGATTCATCGCCATTTGGGAGGTAGGTTCCGTCTGATTCGAAATGTGGAGGATCACATTCGAATACTTCCCGAAATCGTGGACTTCCGGCGGACTACAGCCAAAGGAGAAGTGCATGGATGCTATGGGGAGACTGTTTCACGATCGATGGCCGACGGCGGCTGCTTTTTATGCGGAGCGTGATCACCGCACGGAGCTGGAAGTCCAGCAACTCCACAGGTATGCCTGCGCACCGATTGAGATACACGTCGAGCCGGAGTGCGCTGGTGATGTCACGATCCAGCGCATGGCAATTCTGGTTGCGAACCTCACGGCACGCTGGGCGCGAAATATTCGAGTCTTCGTCCCGAATGTATGCCTGGCGCCGCAGTTGCAAGTTTTTGGTGAACAGACTCTCAGCGAACGAATCGCAAGAGAAATGCGCGAGGCTGACCCGTTTGGAAACTTCACCGTAGGCGTTGGAGTGGATTCGGACCTTTGCTCTATCCGACTTTGGGTGGGCATTTACAATACCAGTGCGCATCCACATACAAAAGACGACTACGCAATTGACGCGACCGAGTGGACGGTTTTGGGGCGGCGAGAGCCAAGTGGCGATTGCCGACTCATACGGAATGCGACTGTAGGCGCCGCCGCTCTCGCGGCTGCAATTGGTGCGGCCGATGTGTTTAAAAGGGCTATCGGTCATGATAGAAGCGATTGGTTTGGCAACATAGATTGGTGCACGTGGGACCATGTCTTTGGAGCGAAGAGAGGTGTGCGTTCAGGCCCGTCGCTTCCAGATTGTTTCGATGTTGGAAAGATCCTGATTGCGGGTGTAGGCGCTGTTGGCTCAGCCGTTCTCTACATTTTGGGCATGACGTCAATCTACGGAGAGATAACTCTCCTCGACATGGATCGTATTGAGGCGTCCAATCTCAATCGGTCACCACTATTTTCAGCTGAGGACGCTCTACGCGCATTCGAGAAGACGGAAGTCGGGCGAAGGTTTCTTGCGCGACTCGGCTGCGAGGCGCGTGTCGTGAATGGACCATGGCATCAGCATTGCAGGACATTGGGCGAAGAGCGATTTGATGTGTGGATTAGCCTGACAAACGAGCGGGGCGCCTGGGCCGAGGTACCATTTCAGCTTCCGCCGGTTGTTCTTCATGGGACAACAACGAGTGGTTGGGGAGTCGCCGCCGGACGGCACCTTCCCCGAATAGAGGACTGCACGGCATGCCGACTTCCACGACCTTCGACGGAGTTTCGAGGGCCGTGCGCTGAAGGCGAATTGCCAGCAGTTCAGGACCACGCGCCCATGCGGGCCGCACTGCCGTTCTTGTCGACGGTGTCTGCCGCATTGATTGTCAGTGAGCTTGCGAAATTGCAATTTGCAGAGGCAGGAACTCTTCCAAATGCGATCTGTGCGGATTTTCGGAAGGGTTTGCCAGCCGTTATCGCACAGACGCTCGGACTTAACCCCAATTGTCCGGGATGCCAATTAACGCTACTTCCCGAATGGATGAAGAGGGGCGGCCGCAGTCGTTATGCGGGCCTTTCGAAGGCCGCGGCGGTTGACATGCATTGCGCTGGTTGCGTCACTTGACGTGTTCGTCTCAATTCGCGGGCGTCAGAGTTCACCTTCGTCATATTTAGTTTTGCTGAGAATCTTCAGAGCCCGGTCACTCCCACGCCGGTTTGGTTTAATATACTTCTCGTAGTTGCGCAAATATTAATTCATCTGTAGAGTACCTCGATATCAGAGGAGCTTCTCAGCCTTTTTGTGGCGAGCGACGGTATTCGTGCTGCCAACCGCATGCGGTTTGATCGAGCTCTCTTGTCCGTTTAGGGATGCGAAGCCAGATCCTCGTATGTAGTGGGTTTGTCAGATTGACCAAAGCGAAAGCTGGCGAACATGGTTAATGAACCCGCCAACCAAGGATACGCTCTTCCGGCGATCACCCCGTCTGTTTCGGTGGTCGCACCGATGGTCCGATTGGCCGCCATCGATGCGACGGTTGGCACGCATGAACTCCGCGTAAGACCCCGATTGGTTGTCGATCAACGAGGTTTGCCTTGTTGTGTATCCTGTGCACTTGGTTCGGCAATGGAAGCAATGGACGCTGCCGTACCGCCCGTGTCCCCGCTTTTTCATTACTACGTGACTCGTTATGACCATGGCGGAGCAGACGCTGACGGATTCCTCTATCTTGATGATGGCCTCGACACACTGACCAACGATGGGATCTCACGAAAGGAACTTCATTCAGCTCCCTTTACTCCTACAGGAGCAGCCACTAGACCATCTGTAGAAGCCTATGCTGATGCTCTGACTCGGGCTCTAGGGCGCAGTGGTCTTAGTCCTCGTTACATGCAGTTGACCGGTCTTTCGAGGGTGGCTGCCATCCGCGAAGAATTATCTAAGGACCATCCGGTCGTTATCGGGATTCAACTACCCATGGGGTATCCAGGATCGTTTCTGAATTCTCGGTTTGAATGGCTTGATCCTGATAACCCACCTCGTTCCTTGGCGGGACATTGCGTGCTCGCGGTGGGTTACGACGACAGTCGAACATGCTTCCATATCCAGGACAGTCGCGGTAACGGGATCTTTGAAAACGGGCTCTGGTGGATGGGATACAGAGTAGTGGACAGTTCAGTGATTCAGGACGCGTACAGTCTTATTACCTAGAAGGGAACAAATCATGCGATTTCCACACCTATTGATGATTGTTGCCGCGATTTTGACTCTCGACGGTTGTGCAAAAGTTATCGTCGTAAAGGTTCCTACAAACGCTCCTGCTAGCGCCGAAGGCGTTATCTACGCCTTGCCCAATACCGTGGTGCGCGTGCAAATGAAGGTGGACAAATCAGAATATAAGTCAGCGCGCTATTCCGTGTATGCGGCCATATTTGCGCCGGATGGTAAACCTGTCTGCAAAGAGCAGACCTGTGCGGCCGAACACAAAAGTGCATTCTCCATCCAACAAGGCACAACATTTTCGACATACGGTGAACCGGACCCTGAAAATGTATTTTTGGTTAAGTTCGCTGGAAAGGGGGCAATCGATCAATCCATATCAATGACCTGGAACGAAGCTGGTTTGGCTTCAGCCGCGTCCTCCTCTGTCACGAACCGAACTGGCGACGTAGTCATGTCGGGCTTAAAACTTTTAGCGGGTATTGGTACAAAAGCGGCACTCGGTGCCGGTGGTGTTGACGATAAGGGAGTGCCGCAACCCCCTTGTCAACCGGAGGCCAGTGAGACAGACAAGTTCGCAATCCCGATATTGGCGCAATCCGGGGCCGCCGCCACCGTTCAACTCATCGGGAATTACTGTGAAATAAAAAAGGCAGATAGAGATGCTCTCCCGCAAGACAAAAGCCTTTTAACGAATGCTACGAAGGACTATGTCAACCAAGTAGTTCCACTGGTGAATGCAAGAAGCAAAGTGCTTAGTGGGAGCAGTGTCACTCTTGATCCGACGGGTCTTCTGACGAAAATTGAGACGGAAATCAATAATCAGCTTACGGTCTTGTACTTAGGGAATAAGAAAACGACGACTTGGGACGGAGCATTAGATGTTCGCAGTTTAAACGCCGGGACACCTATCGTCGTATTGAAGATCGATGCCGCGAAGGGGATTTGCCTAGGCTCTTCGGAAGCGCCTCCAGAGACCAAACCCATTCCACCGGAATTCCTTTTGGCCCCAGCAGATTGCGATGCCGCTGGACTCGTGACTTTGAGTCTTGGCTACTATCCTGCTAGAGACCGCCAGCTATTCACGAAACTCGTAGACGTAACAGGTGGCGACCGCAGTTTTCGCTACCGGATACCTGCTCAAGTCCGGGCAGTTTTTGGAGATAACAAGAAGACATATGGCGCAGGTGTGTTCTCGGTCGCCCAACTTGGGACGGTGATTTCGCTCCCGGCAAACAGACACAGCAAGATGCTCTCCTACGACCTAGGTTTCATCGAAGCTACCGGCGGTTTGAAGACCTTTAAACTGGGAACAATGGGGGCGTTGGATACCGCGACCGTTGACGCCTTGAGCAGCGTCGGAGGGACCCTTGTTGACGCTCGTAACACTGCGAAAAAGAATGCCGACGAGCTGACCACCCTCACGAAGGAGGATCAGTTGCTAAAGCTGCGGGACGATATTTGTACCATTCAAAAAAAATACGGCTTGCCTTGTGCGGTAGCGCCGGAATAGTAAGGAGTTATTCGACAATGCCAGACACGTCTTCGACTTCAGTGACTCCACTGCAAGGCAAAACGACCATCGATGACAAGATGTTCTTCGATCCTGAGCGGCTGAGTTATGAGAGTGCTGCTCGAATTGCCGAAAGAATTGCGAGAGAAATTAACAACGACGTCAAATCAAAGACAGTAGTAATCGCGGGGACGCGTCTACTGGCAGACTTTGCGAACCTTCAAGCAACGTACGTGTTACTCGATAGCCTACGGCGCGATTATGAAAGTATCGGCGCCCAAGCTCAGTCATTGCTCGGGCAGAAGGCTCCGCAGGAAGAGGCTCTCGAGAGCTTTATGAGCAAACCGCTTGGCGTTGTCGCTGGAACGGTCGCGTCTGTGATTTCGCCTGCCACAGCTGCTGTTGGCGCGGCACTTGGACTCGTAAGTCTGTTTAGGCAAGATGTGGACTATCACGGTGAAAAGACCCTCGTGGACGCGCTGGCCTTCGAAATTGCCCTGGCTGCCGAAGTAAAAATCGTAGGAGCAACAGACGTCTACGTGCCGGACCTGGTGGTGTTGGCTGCTCTTGATAATGAGAAAAGTTTGCTGCAGATCCGAATAAATCAAGTTCAACGGGCCAAAGCCACCGCATGGGCCTGTGTTGGTCCGCTGATAAGTCAGTTGGTTCGCCTTGAGGGTGAACTTGACGAGGCTGCCAAGAATAAAGTGCAGAGCACGGTTGATCGTTTGTCCGTCGAGGTGTCGAACATGCGGCGCGATCTTGCTCCTGTCTCGGATCCGCTGGGCCGTTTGGATCAGCGGTTATCGGATTTCGAGAATCAATTGAACCAGATAGAACCGACAAGCGGCTTGCTAGCGCTCGCGCGGCTTCTCCGTGCGGAAGCCCTGCAATTTCGGAAGCCCATTTATCTTCATGCGACTGTGGTTTCAAGCGGAGGCTATTATCGCGTAACTCGCAACCTCTTCAGGACACTGTTTTGGGGCGATGGACTCAGTTTTGCTGGTGGAGCAATAGCCCGCTGGGCTCTGTTGAAGAATGACGGGGCGATCACGTCGGGGGGAATAGCTGTGGAGACCTTGAAGGGGAAGTTTGGTCGGAGAAGTGAGCGCGAAATAAGGCAAAAAGGGCTGAGTGTGGTTGAGGAAGACCAAAAGGATGGAAAAAAATCTGAATCAGGGACGGGCGAGGCGGCCGGAGTAGGTCTTTCGCCGATACCCCATCCGCCGGAAGTGAAAGGCGATGTTCGGCCGAAGCGTTAGTTCACACTTTAATAGCTTCGCTCAATCAGTAAAGTAGAGGGACACTTAGATGCTTACCGGACCGGAACAACTTGATTGGCGAGACGCCCTATTCAATGCCTTTTCCGAGCAAGAACTTACGGACCTGTTACGGTATCGGTTAAACGACCGAATTGATAGATATGTATCTGCTAATAAGCCGTGGGAGGCAGCCATCGGGACGCTCGTTGACGCCTACTCACGTCGTGACCAAGAAGATTTGTTGATCGTTAAAGCCGTTGAAGCAAGACCCAGAAATGCTGCCTTGATTCGTTTGGCTAGCGTTAAGAAAGCTGCGGTCGCACCGGATGATGTCAGTCTCGAACGACTCATTCAAGAGTCGAACTCATATTTGGATTTGGGCAAGTGGTTGGAGGCTGCGGGCAAACTCCAGGTGTGCGTATGTAGAATCGAGATTCCCGCCCAAGGCGGTGGAAAGATTTTTGGGACGGGGTTTCTGATCGCGGCCGACATGGTAATGACGAATTGGCACGTCATACAATGCGTCGTTGCCACAGAGGACAACGATGCCACTTACCGCGGACCTCGGGCCAGGGCTACTGATGTCCTTTGCCGTTTTGACTACAAAGTTCTATCCAACGGCGCAATTAATCCTGGGTCGACTGTATCACTGGCTCCGAATTGGAGGGTGGCGCTAAGTCCTAACAATCCGAACGGAATCGAACCGGTGGCGGGTCAGCTGGACTGTGCTGTTATCCGACTGTCGAAGCCGCAGGGGAATCTGGTGATTGGAGACAATCCGCAAGCGCAGGGGGATTGCCGAGGATGGATTAAGCTTCCCGATGTCGGGATCGTAACTGATTTCCGGGAGCACTCACCGTTGTTTATCATTCAGCATCCAGAAGGAGATCCAATTAAACTCGCTCTTTGTACGGATGGAATTCAATCCGTAAATCCCAACAGAACGAGAGTGCGCTATTCGACGAATACTGAACGCGGCTCGTCTGGTTCTCCGTGTTTTGACCAGAATTGGAATCTCGTGGCGTTGCACCACGCAGGTGATCCTAATTTTGCGGCGGGCCACGTTCCCGAATTCAATGAGGGCGTTCCAATCGATACAATCAGGCAATTCTTGAAGGATCGAGGTCTGGTCGACCTAGGCCAGAATGAGCAATGACAGGACCCGAAATCGTTCAATTTGCCGCTGCCGTAAATGGTGCGTTTACCGTAGATGAAGTGATTTCCCTTCTCCTCCGGCTAAACCGGAGATTCACAGATCACGTAACAGCGAACCTGCCGTTTCCGAGACAGCTCGAAGAGCTTGTCGGAGCCGCCAACAGCCAGGCCTGGGTCGCGCAATTGGTGTTTGAGGTTGTGCGGGACCGTCCAGGAAATGCATCAGTCGCACAATTTCTAGCGAGGTATCCGGGTTGGGATCCGGCCAAGAGTCCACCCTCGGCCCATCCCTGTGACGCTTTGCGGGTGTTTGGAGGTAAGTCGTTCATCGGGCGACCAGACCTCCGCAAGTTTCTTAAGCGAATGAGCAGTGGCGATGACAAGAACATGTTGCTGGTTATGGGCGAGCGTCGAAAGATAGGCAAAACATATTCGAAAGAGATGATTAGCTTTCTATCTGTCAATCAGCCGCCATCTGGAGTGATTTATATTGACCTTGATACTGACAGTTATGATCCGGGCAAACTCGCAGGTGATATCGCGAAGAAAATGCGATTGGACGTTGCCGGAATGCCCACGCGGGGGCAACAGCAGGCATCCCGATGGAATCAGGATCTCTCAAGCTGGTTAGTTCCAGAGGTGCCTGATCCGAGAAGAATAGTTTGGTGGATGGTTCTTGACGGTTTCAGACAAAAAATGCCCTCGGAAGAGGTGCAGGATCTAATTGCGCAAATCGCACAACGTGTTCAGGGTACACAAGACTATAGGCTAATTGTGATTGATTACAACTATCCGCTCCCCGTAGCGGTGAGTGGATTCATGTTCACGGAAAGGATTGCTCCAATTGGAAGGGATGAGGTCCAAAGTTTTCTTCAACAAGTCCATCAGCAAAAACATGGATCTCTGCCAGCAGACCAAGAACTGGCCGACTACATGACCGGAGTGTACGAAAAATTGGCTGAGTATGCCCAGCAATATCCGGACATGGCCGAGAACCATCTGTTGTTGAATATGGCTGTTACTGATGCTGTAGAAGTGATTAGAGAAGGGTAACAATTGGAACAGAAGCGTTCCTTTCGCGAACGACTAACGCAACGCCCAACTCGGGACCCAATGCCTGGGTCCGAAGATCTGTGGCGGTATCGCGAGGCTGCGGCGGTTTTAGCGTCATTTGACTATGAAAACTTGCGAGCAAGTGGCCCGGTGGAACCTTTGTCGAGCGCAAAGGCCGAACTGCTGGCGGATTGTGATGTGGCCTACGGTGGAGGCGGGACGGCAACCTGGACTTTAAAGACACCCGTCAGACAAGTGGCTTTGCGTAGGCTGCTTGCTGGTAACCGTATCCAGTCTGCACTCGATTCAAATCCAAAAAGATCGCGAAGTATTTCTCAGACGGTATTCGAAAGCTATTTACTGAATCACACAGCATCAATTACGGAAAATGATTTTCCTGATGGTGCCCGAGCGTTGTTGGAAGTCACCGACTGGCTGGATGGGATTCCCGAATTTACCCAGGTACTGCCTTCCATGGCGTCCGTCAAGCATCGCCTCGCTCGTTGGCAGTTCCTGCAGCCTTTTCGGGAACTAGTCGGGTCATACTTTGCAGGCCGTGCCGAGGAATTATCCCGGCTTGCTGACTACGTTGGAGTCTTTGAATCTGCGCATTTGAGCGAGTCCATTGGCCGAACGGTTGAGTACATCTTCAGCATTCAGGAACGGCCGCCGTTGTTCGTCAATGGACCGGGAGGATGTGGGAAGTCCACCTTAATTGCCAAATTCATCCTGCAACACGCGGAGATCGAAAAGAATGCTCGATTTCCGTTCGCATATTTGGACTTCGACCGACCAGGGCTTTTGGCTGAAGAGCCAGTTACTCTCCTAATGGAAGTCATGCGACAGCTTGCAATTCAGTACCCTGAATCGACCGATGGATACAAGGAATTGGCCGAACAATGGAATGTTCAGATTGCGAAGCAACACGATAACAGAGCTCAAGCTAATACTTCACACTCCGTGAGTGTACGCAATCCGCCGTTACAGGAAGTCAAGAATACCCTCAGGATTAACGATCGACGCCAGTACATGTCTGATTTCGTGAGGTTTCTGACTGACATCAGGAGAGATAATCAACCGCTACTCCTGGTCCTTGACACCTTTGAAGAGGTTCAATTCCGGAGTGCCGCTTTCGTGGAGGAGGTATTACAGTTCCTCGATGATCTCCAATCACTCGTACCTAGGCTGAGAACAGTCCTGTGTGGACGCACGGACATCATTTCATCTCGTTTCAAGACTCGGAAAATCGAGATCGGCAATTTCGATGAAGTGGCGGCGGTTTCGTTCTTGGCTGGCCTCGGTTTGAAGGATTCTCAAGTTGCGAAGAGGATCTATGACCAGGTCGGTGGCAGTCCGTTAGTTCTTCGTCTTGCTGCTGATGTCGCACGGCTCGAGAGTGTCGATCAGGCGGGTATCGACGGTCTGCGAACGGGTTGGCTTTCACTGTTTCGAGAGAAAAGTATTGAAGTTGTTCTGTACAAGCGAATTCTCAGCCACATTCGAGACAAAAGAGTGGAAAAGATAGCCTATCCGGGATTGCTTCTGCGAGTTATCACCCCTGAAATTCTTGAGCGAGTCCTGGCGCCTGCGTGCGGAGTATCTGTGGAATCTCTCGACGACGCGCGAGAGCTCCTTGGCACTATGCGTGCTCAACTGAGTACGATCCTCACGCCGAGTACCGGAGATGAGGCGGCCTTAGTTCACAGGCCAGACATGAGATCGATTCTCCTCCATGACCTGTCCGAAAAAGCCCCAAAAGACAAGGCGTTATCGGGCAAGATAGCTCTCATCCATCAGACCGCGGTTGAGTTTTATTGTAATTATGATGACCCGGGACGTCGCGCCGAGGAGATCTACCACAGACTTGCGACGGGAGTCGATCGCCCGATGTTGGCATCCAGATGGCAAGAGGGATTGAGGCCATATTTAGGTTCATCCATTCGAGAGTTGCCTTCGGGTAGTCAGGTCTATGTTGCCTCACGGTTAAACTTGGAATTGCCGGCCGATCAGTGGAACGAGGCAGAGGATGAGGACTGGATTCTGTACGCGAACCGGGTTGCGACACAGCAAATGCAAGTCGGAAGACCATCTGATGCGCTAAGCGTGTTGAATCAACGAAGGCGACTTTGGGAGGTTGAGGCACTGCGGCCTGTGATAAGCCTCGTGATTGATGCTGTATTCCGCGATTACGCTAACCAGTACGAAAAGATCCGCGAAACGCAAGAAGCGGGTTCGGAGCGAACGCGACGGATGAATTCACTGGTAACTGATATAGGGACCACCGCGATCGATCTTCCAGTCGAAGCATCGTACGTGCGAAAGCTTTTTGAGGAGCAGAGGCCCGGAACGCGCTTAGTGGCGCTTAGCATTATCGAAAAAAAACCAATGCCTCAACAAATTGATATCGCGATCGATGTGATAGGAAATGCGCTCTCTCCCTTCGAACAATACCATGGGCTATTGGTTGCACGAATGGCTCTAAACCGTGCCAGCAAACAACTGAAAACAAGACTGTACGAGGCGCTTCTATCACCGAGAGGTACTCCGATTCACGAGTCAGATCCATCGCGGGCGAATTTGAAGCAGACGCTCCTTGGACTGTTGAAGGATGAGCCTGCCAGCGAATCAGAGGCCTCGGACTATCGGCTTGTGGAGGTCCATGCGGATGGCCCTGTTATTTATGGTGATGATCCGAATGAGCGGCACGGCCCATTTGTCCTGACGCGCGGTCAACATGAGTTAGTTCTCCCTGCTCTTTTTCGCATGGGTATGTATCCGATAACGAATGATCAATACGGCGAGTTCGTTGATGACGGTGGATATATGGAAGATGAATTGTGGGAAGGTGTCTCGCGAATCGGCTTCCTCACGCGAGACAAAAAAACTCGGGGACCGTCTACCTGGCGATCTAATACCCGGTATCCGGCACGGCAAAAGAATCATCCCGTAGCTGGCATCAGCTATGTTGAAGCTTGTGCATATATAAGATGGCGAAATCGGAGACATCCGGACCCTGAATGGTCGTGGTGCCTTCCCACGGAGGATATGTGGGAAATTAGCGCTCGATCTTCTCAAGGGTTGCATTACCCATGGGGAAACGGATTCCTTCGAGATCACTGCAACTCCGTTGAAAGCGGAATCAAGGGGACGAGCGATGTCGCGCAATTCCCACGGGGCAATAGCGTTTACGGTTGTACTGATATGGCAGGGAATGTATGGGAGTTCGTGGAAGCTTCGGACCTTATTCACTCAGAGTACTGTGTGCTCAGAGGTGGCTCATTCAGAAACAACGAGTATGAAGTTAGGAGTTACCTCCGACTTGTCAACGTGTCCGTGGAGCATCGGCCGGAGGATTTTGGGCTACGCTGCGCGCAAGTGTCAAGGTCCTACGTGGAGCGATACTCCGCGAGTCCCACTACGGCTTAGGCGAAACATCCGACGAAACCAACCGCGACAATTCTAAACGGCGTTCCATCCCGGCGTGACAGGCGACGGGGCCAGCTGCTCGTTACGGAGCCGACTTCTGTTAACTCTGTTCGTTCTCTCTCGCCGAAATCTTGGTCGGTTCCTTGTGGTTTTCTGCGACCATCTCGGACTCTGAATCCCGAGACTCGATCTGCTTTTTCCACTCCGGCCATTGTTCAACTCGCTCGTTTGCAGCTGCGAAGACTTGCTGCATCCATCCAGGTTCACGCATGTTCGCCTCCAAAAAGTGTAACTTGACGATTGAGAATGCTAGATAACTTTCTCAGCGCCAAATCTTCCTCTTCCAAATATATTCGCTCGGAAGCACGGTATCTCATCTGAGCCTTATTAGCATCGAAAATAATTGCGTTTCCATCGCGATCTTTGCGCGTCGACGCTTCAAACAGGTACATGTATTGCCGCGGGGCAATGCCTACGAAGGGCTCGAACGATACTTGATCGTCGCAGGCAGAAACGCTTTCCACTCTAATGGAGTCGGGGTAGAGATCCGCAGCTAGACTCTTCGGATAGGGCTCAATATATAGGACTCGGTGGATACCCGCCGCTACGATATGGCGGGCACAGAGATGGCACGGGAAAGCCGTAACATACATATTGCACTCGGCGATACTGACACCTCTGCGGGCCGCGTCCACGATAGCTGCCATTTCAGCATGAACAGCGCGCCCGTATTCTATTACATTTCTTATGAGCGACTGCTTTGAAAGCACGGGTGCCTCTCCACTGGTCGCGTCCCTCACAAGGTCACTGCCTTTCGCTTTGTTTTTTTCAGGGACTAACCAGCCGGCCTGCTGCAGGCGCACTAGTGTGTCCGCTATCAAATTCCGTTTGTGTTCATCATTCGAATCGCGACCTAGAACAAATTCGCGCATATCTGGCCTGTCATCGCACCAATATAATCCACCTCCAGCACGTGGGACCTCATTTGTACCCACGGCCAAGATATCTCCGTTGTCTCGCGAAATTGAGGCCCCAACTTGGCGGCCCAGTTCGGCGGATCGCAAGGCCGCCGCCTTAGCGTGAAACATGCCGTACTCGCGTCGGGTAGGCGTATGTAGAGTGTTTCCGAAGATCAATTCGACGAAACGCGAAACCGACCTGGCAAGCATTTCCTCATTTGTCGTATCCAGAAAAACGTCTGCTCTATGATACGTGCCACGAAGGTTTTGCCCGTGAGGCAAACCGAGTTCTTCCTGGTCCCTCAAGATCAAGCGCTCGGCGTCCGGATAATACTTGTTCATCTGTGTATCATTTCTGGACCGAGCGATTCTCTGGGCAAGATAGTCGCGGCGTTGATCGTGGGGTGCATAAGCGGCAATAAGATAAAACGCTCGGCCGTAGACTTTGCGAAGCGTCTCAGCCTCATCTGGGTGTTTCAGCGAACGCAAAATATAGGCGGTGCGTTCTAAGACCTGTCCTCGTTCGGCATGAAATTCTTGGCGGATCTTTTGAATTTCGCCAATCGCGAGAATAGTTAGCGCATCGTTGCGACCAGTTTTCTTGCGGAGTTCGTTTCCTTGGGTCATGTGTGAATCGATATATTTGTCCACCGGTTCAGAGATGAGGTCCGGTGCGAGAAAAGGAAGTTCTTTCATCAAACTAGCAAGCCTGATTGTGAAGGTCCGATATCGTAGCCGCTCAAGCACTTCATCGAATTTCGCAATTACTCGCTCAAGGTCGGTTCCAACCGCTGAAGCGAATCCGAGAAACAATTCGGGACCGTGCAGGACTGGGAGGGCAGAGGCCATAACACCAAGACTATCATTTCGTCGGCGAATTGGCCGTTAAGTGTATAACCTACTAATAGTCTAAAATAGGTTCTGTGTGCTAAGAGTTTGTCACCTCCCAAAAGGAAGAGTTCTACGCGTGGTGGCCATAGCATACCCATTACAAGTACAAATTCGGCGCACAAGCGGTCCAATCAGCCTCACCACGTTTTGCTAAGGCAGGATACCATGAAGGCGAACAAAAAGCGAATCTGGACAAATAAGGGCGAGCAGGCTGTAAAGAGTTGTGGTTAACCACTTAGAGTTGCGCTATTGGGATTCTGACAAATCAAAAGCGTTCATGATTAGTTGACGAAGATACTGTCCAGGGGCCGTTCGGATTTTGTTTAGGAGATCGTTTCTGAAATCTTCAAAGTCAGCGAATGTCGCGCTTCCGGCACCTCCGGGTCGGGAGGGAATGTCTATTGCGTCCAATGTGTCGAGACTGAACATTGGTGATGCAGCTTTTCCTGAGCGGAGCATGAACAGTTGCACCAAATTCTCGAGCTTATCAATGTCGTGAGCGACTTTTGCATCCTCGCTCGCATTGTTTCGAAATTCGAGCCAGAGACTGGCAAGTTTTGAAGTCCCATTGATCTCCGGGTAGGTTGCGAGCATTCCGACATAGTCGATCGCACGTTCTTCCAAGCGCTCAGTTTTGAGACTCTTTTGTTCCGGCAAAAAGTCTCCTGTATAGGCTTCAATAAAATCGTGCGCAAATAGCAACGCAAGTACTTTTTGCTTATCGTAGACTTCCCAGTCTTCCCTTGGCTCGTCCGGAAGCATTGTTATGCATAGGAGGCAAGCACCGTAGGTGTGGTCCGCTACAGATTCTGGGTGTTTTAAGCCTCGTTTTCGCCAACCGTTGCGGGGTTCAAACTTGAGGTGATACATCTGCTCAAGTGCCTTTGCCGGGGCAAAAGCGGGGCTATTGAGGTTATGTAAGATCATTTTCAAGTAAGCCTGCAGTCGGACGCTATTGACCCGTGCCCGCTTCAAAGCCAGCGTACCAAGGGCTAATAAGGCTTGACGTTTATCCTCCTCGATAGAGGCCCGTGCGTGTCGGTGCTGCGCAAGAGAAAACAACGTGTAGAGGACAAGATCTTCGTAACCAGAATTCTTCTCAAGCGTCGTGCGTGCTTTGTTGTATAAATAATGATAGGTACAGGCCCATTGCTGTAGGTCGTCGTAATGCAGCATGTATTCGCGAGGCTCATAAGGTATGTCTCCGTAGTACTCTAGATGGAATCCGCGATTCAGACTGCACCAGGCGTGGTCGTCTAGCAGTTTCTCGATGTACTCGTCCGAAGCCGAGTCCTCCTTAAGATAGATGCGACTAACGTACATGGTCCGCTGAAGTAACATATTCTGCCGGCGCGCGTTAGCTCGCTGCTTCTTGTCAACCGGCGGAGAACCTCGGGTTTCGTCAATCTCGGCAGCGACTTTTGGAATCCAATCCTTCAAAAAGTCGAGGGTAAGAGGAATTACCTGTTCATCCTTGAGGCGACCGAGCATGAAGCAGAGTACCGAGCGGAGCTTGGTGTACCTTCCGGGGAATCGATTTTCTGAGATTGCACGAAAAATCTCCTCAGTTGTATCCAAGAGGCGGGCAGGTGTGAAGTCACCGGACCGCATCATTTCCGCAAAGAACCGGCTTATTGTCTTTGGATATACAAAGTCTAGGCCATGCAGATCCCCAGCCTCAACGTGGAGATTGTTGACAGAATTTGTTACATGATGCGCGATCAAATAGTCCTTTATGGTTTCGTGACTGTGTATGAGTCTCCAGCGAGCATCATGGGCGAAGTCAACATCGGAAGGTTTGACTCCTCGCACGCCATAGTCAAATGCCATTTCAGCTGCGCGGCGGACTTCACTAGGGTCAGCTTTTCCTTGCGGCCTGCTTGCCATCCAATCGACGCAGTACACGTCATAGAATTCGGTGAGAGTGCTTACGGAGCGATATTTCGGCAACTTTAGTTTGTTTGCCAACAAAGAGACGGTCATTAGATCGAGTTGCTCAAGTCGAAAGGCTGGGAGCTTTTGTCTGACTCGTTGCTGAGAGGTCGCATCAGACCCGTTAAGAGGAAGCGCAAAAAAAGCTTCGATAAACTTGTCTTCTTCGGCTGAATTCGCCCTAACCCCATTCAGGACGATCCTTCTTTCTTCTTCGCCGGACTCGATCACCGGAATTTTGGCTACCGGGTAGTGTTTCGCATATCTTATTCCGACGCCCACTAACTTGTGCGTCGAGGCTTCCGTAGATAGGAATTCAAACAAGGACCTCTCACTTTTGTCCGTAGTCGGTACATATTCGTCAACTCCGTCGATCAGAACGACCATCTGGCTACCCGGCGCAGTTCGGAGCACGGACTTCAGCAGGTCGATGTCTTGTGGCAGCGCGTTATCGACTGCTTCGGAATATCGCCTGCAATCCAGTAGCACCGGAATCAATTCGCACGATCCTGCGTCCCGCCGTCCTTGCAGGGTGAGGTACAAGAGATTCAGCAACGTTGTTTTGCCTGTTCCTGGGGGCCCGTCAATGCGCAGGGGATATGAAGAATAACTCTCCGAGACGAACTGAGCCAAGTCCCAGATGATGTTTGCCGAAGCGCTGAACCCCGACCCGCTGTCGACAACAAGGCGGAAAAGTTCATGAAATGGCAGCAGATCTTGAGCGTCACGGATAATGGTTTGGCTCATGTGTCGGGCCAGCGATTTATGGCTTAACTCTCTGAGCCGTTGTTGGTACAACATAGATTCCAAAGACACATCGGATCGCAGTGCTAACTTGTTAATGTTCGGTTGAGGGTCCCCTTGAGAAGGACCGGAAGCTGACGTTGAGTTCAGATCTCGAAGCAAGTTCTGGAGACTAGCATTCTTTGGTCTGGATGAAACTGCGGCAGCAACCAGGTCGATAAGCCAGCGTTCGCGGTTGGCTTTATCGACGAGCTTAAAAACAGTTGCTTCAAGTCCTTCGTTGGGAAAGTTGTTGTCCAACCGAAAATCAAACTTGAACAGCAACAGTTCGCTCAGACCTTGTCGATCATATGCATCTAAGAGTGCTTCTCGAAGTTCAATCCATCGACGGTACGTTAGGGTCGGCATCGGAGGTAGCAGTTCGCTTGCCAACTGTGTCTTGGCATAAACGCAGGATTTGCTGGGCCGAAGCATAACCCTGCCACTCACGTATCGTCAACGTTAAGGGGTGTAGCGTAAAGAGAAAGCCTGGAGCTGGCTGGCAGTTCCTTTAGGCATATCGGCGTTTGTTGGGATTCCTGCTGTGCGAACAGGTGAGGGTGAATTAACAAACAGCCGCTTTGCAGGACGCGACTTATGTCGAAGAACTTCTGTTCTCGATTCGCTCTCAAAAAATAACAGGAAAATAGAGGTTCAAACCTGAGAACAAGTTGAGAACAAAACCCCAAAATACCCCCCTAAAACAGCCTAAATGACGCAGTAAGAAGCTAGAAGAATCAGCTACTTACATGATGTATGATTTTCCGTTGGTCCCAGATTTGGGCGGTGCCAAGTCTGCAAACCGCTATCCTGCAACGGGTTAGAAAACGCGAGCTTCACCCTGAGAACAAGTTGGGAACAAAACGGATGGTGCCCGGAACCGCTATTTAGTGAAAGAGGTTCAGTTTCGTCCACCGATTCGGCGCGTTGTAAACTCGAGCATGGCTGAAACAGCGATCTTGGAACGTGCGGTCGTCGTGCGTCACGGGCGAAGGCTCGAATATTTCACGATCGCGTGGAATGCGTTAGAAGGCCTGGTGGCCGTCGTCGCAGGTGCGCTAGCCGGCAGCATTTCGCTCGTGGGATTTGGAATCGACAGCTTCATCGAAGTCACGTCAGGGGTCGTGTTGCTGTGGCGGATGTCGGTTGATACGGATGTACCGGGCCGCGTACCTAACGAGAAGCGAGCTCTCAAAATTGTCGGTATTTGTTTTATTGGTTTGGCGGCCTACATCGCGTATGAATCTGCGCTGGATCTCTGGTCTCGTCGTGCTCCTGAACACAGCATTCCTGGAATTATTCTGGCGTGTGTCTCCTTGATCGTCATGCCGCTGCTCTCGCGAGCGAAGCGAAAAGTGGGACGTGCACTGGGCAGTGCTGCCATGCACGCGGATGCCAAACAAACAGAGTTTTGCACGTACTTGTCCGCGATATTGTTGGCCGGATTGCTGCTCAACACACTGTTCGGTGTATGGTGGGCCGACCCGGTGGCGGCCCTCATCATGGTTCCCCTCATCGCGAAAGAAGGAATCGAAGGATTGCAGGGTAAAGCCTGCGATGAATGCCGCTCGTGATAACTACTGGTATTGAATCTAGGCCTCGCCCTTACGCTCCTGGCTGTTAGCTGCAAAGTCGCTCTGAACCCACCCATAGTTGAGCCAGATCTCTGAGGTTGTCTTTGTATGTGCGCGTTACCAAATATTCTTTCCCACCTTTTACACGCAGCCTGTACTCTCCCGTCGGCAAGGGTTGGATCTCCTCCACGGCCGAAATATTCACGACGACCGAGCGGTGGATGCGAATAAAACCGTATGGCTTGAGTTTCTCCGCCATGGACGAGAGGGACTCGTGCAGCAAATAGGGATTGGGTTGGTGTCGCAACGAAACGTAATTACCCTCGGCTTGCACCGCCACGATCTCGGCTAAATCCAAAAATAGGATTCTACCTTTTGCCTTAAACGCGATTCGTGGCGCCTGGATCAGCCGGCTCATAGTCTTGCTCTCTGCTTACTTCGTCCCAGTGCCTATTGCTGACGGAAAGCTGGATTGTGCGCCGAAATAACACTCAATAGATTCCAACTTTCCGTTCTTGATGCGGAGATACTCCACATTCCGGAACGATTTACCGCTCTTGGTGTGGCAGAGATACTTCACGAAGGCATCCTCCGCGCCAGAGGTGATTCGCTCGAGGTCAAAGTGTTTAATGAAATCAACCTGTGTGTCCCAGCATTGCGTTTTGAAAGTGCTTTTACTTATGTGGTCGTCGCCGGCTGCGCTCGAAAAGGTGAAGTTGTCGGCGAGCAGCATATTGAACGTGCCCAAATCCTTCTTTTCCCACGCCGCGTACCACTTAAGGATGACCTCGTCGTTCGTTGAATCGTGCCCTCCCAACCCGCCGGCCTTTGTTAGTCCGGGGAGGTCCACCGCACCGGCGAACGCACAGGCTCCGGCTGCGAGCAAATTCCTGCGCGGCATTGTGGCGATCCTCGTCATGGTTCGTCCTCCTCTCAATGATGCCGCTTCAAACGCTTAGCGCGCCCGCGAGGCGGTCAGCCGCCGATTGTAGTTGTCGGGCGGCCGTAGAGACTTCAGCCACACCACGATATTTCTGATTCCCGCTTTCCACACCTTCGGATCTTGAGCATTCTTTGCTAGCGTCCCGTAGCCTTCGACCGTAGCGATCAAAAAGCTGGCAGCCTCGGCTGGATTTACGTCGCGGCGAACTGTTCCTTGGGACTTACCCCTGCGCAAGAGCGTTGCAATACCCTCTTGCCAATCAAGGAATATTCTCGCCAGTAACTTCCGGAATTGCTCGTCTAACGGCGACATCTCCTGTGACAGAAGGAGCAGCGGACAACCAGCGCGAACCTCTTGAGGCCCATCTGGTATCCCCCGGACAACGCCGATCAGAATGTCGACGGGCTCACCGTCGCGACGCATAGGAATCAACCATCTGTCGCGCGTAAGTGTTGCGATCTTTTCTTCGACGACCGCATAGCCTAACGCTTCCTTGCTCTCGAAGTGGTAATAGAGCGCCCCCTTGGTGACTTTGGTGGCGGCGAGAATTGTATCGATGCTGGCACTCTGAAAGCCTGATCTGTGAATCTCTCGAAAGGCCGCCTGCAGCAATCGTCCCCGTGTACGCTCCGGATCGCGCACCATTCGCTTCCTCTCGTTAGCAACCGACATACCAACCAGTATGTATGTTAAACCATTTTAAAAGTCAATCGAAATGATCTATCTGACTCTGGCCGCTCGGTGCTCTCGAATTGCGTAACCTCTCGCCACTTTGTATGAGAAGTTGGAGAAACAGTCCCTCTCGTCGTTTGCAGTTCGCCCCAGAAAATTGTTAATCCGCCACCCGTCTTCGAACTCCGGGCCATTGGGCCTGTTGTGTCACGTAATCGTCGTGACCGTGGAACACCACCTGCTTCCTCAGTTGTCACTCAGCAGGATTGTGGAGTTGTGGGCCAAGTCTGGTCTCAACTGCTAGAGCGCCGAGTGGCGCGTGACGTAAATCGCCAGTCATGTCGGCACGGCGACTTTCATCGAAGGAAAAGAGGACACATGAACACGCTAAGACGGTCGCGGAATCTCTGGATGCCGTGGGTTGCGATACTTGTTCTGGGTTGCTTCAGTGACGCGGTCGCTCAGACGAGCTACAAAGTTGTCGACTTGGGCGTTGCAAACGACAAAAACAATTTCAGTTGTGCCATGGACCTCAATAGTTTTGGCTGGACGTTGTCCCAGGAGGGTGCCATGGATCCGGTCTCTCTTAATGCCGGCGCGACAGTCTTACCCGGCCGCTCGGTGATAAACATCGGCGAATTCAAGATCGACCTTGGCACGCTTGGCGGAGCGAACAGTTGGATGAACTGGGGCGGCATCAACGACTTCGCGCAAGCCGTGGGTGAGGCCGAAACGGGGGTTCTTGACCCGGACGGCGAAGACATTTGCGGCTTCGGCACGCACCATACCTGTCGCCCGTATCTTTGGCAATTCGGCCACATAAGCGCTCTCCCGACGCTGGGCGGAAATAACGGCTCGGCCAGCGATATTAATAACCGCGGGGAAATCGTAGGCACTGCGCAAACGACTGTTAGTGACACCACATGCTCACCATCCAAGCCTCTCCAGACGATATTGCCGGTATTATGGGAAAAGGGCAGAGTCCGAGCTCTTCCGACGGTGGATGGCGATCTAGACGGGATTGCATTCGCGATCAACGATCAGGGCCACGCCGTAGGCGGCACGGGAAACTGCGCCGGTGCGATTCACGCCGTATCTTGGGAAAACGACACTGCCGTTAAGCTTCAAGACCTCGGATATGGCGCTACCGCCCAGGGTATTAATCACCAGGGCCAAATCGTTGGGATACTTAATAGTCCCGGCACCATATTTGCCGCGCTTTGGGAGAACGGCGCACTCACAAACCTCGGCACTCTGCCGGGAGATTTTGCCGCCATAGCCACCGGGATCAACAACCGCGGCCAAGTGGTGGGAAGCACGCTGGACTCCGGCTTCAACTGGGTCCAGGGCTTCATCTATCAGGACGGCAAGATGACCGCCCTGAGCACGCTGTTTCCTGCGAGTTCCAACCTCTACGCAAGAATGGCTGACAAGATCAATGAGCGCGGACAAATCGCGGGTATGGCCACGGTGCTCAGCGGGCCGCATAAGGGCGAGATCCACGCCTTTCTGGCAACCCCTGTAAATGAAAGGATCGACAGGTCAGTTGCAGATCTCGTAGCTACGCAGCCGCAACCCGATTTGCCCGAAAATGTTAAGAAACAGCTTTTGAAGAGATTCGGACTCGGCCGGATCGACCAATAGGGGTGTTCGTCACCCGGGGTATGTGCCTGGCCTCTGGCTCGGTTTGCTTCCCCAGACGCGATGGCAACCACGATTAGGAACACGAACCCGTGAGGCGTGTTAAACGGCACGCCACACGGGTTCTTTTTCGGAAAATTAGATGGATACTACAAGTTCGACATGGCGGATAACCCCAATATTGAGCTGCCGGGTTCTCAAACCTTCGCGGGATCGTTGCCCTGCAAGTGAAGCGTTCCGCGACGCAGAGCGCGCTCCTTCATTAGCGCGAAAAACACCGGCACGAGAATCAGCACGTGAATCGTTGAGGTAATCATGCCGCCCACGAGAGGAGCAGCAATAGGCTTCATCACGTCGGCTCCGACACCGGTTTCCCACAGAATCGGAATCAGGCTGGCGAGAACAACGCAAACCGTCATTAGCTTTGGTCTTAGACGATGGACGGCCCCTTCGATCACGGCTGCTTCGATATCTTCGTGACGCACAGGAACGCCGGACTTGAGTCGGTGATCCAGGGCTTCGTGGAGATACACAACCATGACGACTCCGGTTTCCACGGCGATGCCGAACAGCGCGATGTAGCCGACCCACACCGCGACGCTGAAGTTGTAGCCGAGCAATTTCTGCAGAATTAGGCCGCCCGTCAACGCATAGATTGTCGGGAAAATGAGGACAGCCGCCTCGGTGACGGAATGAAACACCACATAGAGCAACATAAAGATCACAAAAAATACGATCGGAAGAATAAGTTGCAACCGCTCTTTGGCCCGCAATTCGAACTCGTATTCGCCCGACCATTTGTAAGTGAAGCCGGGAGGCAAGTTAAGTTTTTGCTTAAGCAAGTTGCTCGCATGCGTGACGAAGCCGCCGTAGTCTTTCGTGTTCAGATCGATGTACACATATCCGGTCAACGCGCCGTCCTCATCGCGAATCATTGACGGTCCCCGAGAGAACGAAATTGTCGCGACATCGGAAACTGGAATTTGCGCGCCCGTGGGCGTGCCAATCAGGACGCGCCGCAATTCCTCGACGTTGTCCCTGAAATCGCGGCCATACCGGACATTCACCGGATACCGCTCGCGGCCCTCGACGTTTTCTGCAACCATTTCGCCACCGATTCCCGAAGTGACCGCCTGCTGCACATCGGCAATCGTCAGACCGTAGCGAGCCGCTTCTGCACGATTGACCTCGATGTTGAGATAGAAACCTTGCGAAACGCGTTCCGCAAAGATCGAGCGCATCTCTGGAATTGTTGAAAGGATTTGTTGTACCTGCGCTCCAACTTGCTGGATGCCTTCCAGATTCGGCCCCTGGATCTTCAAACCGAGAGGCGTCTTGATGCCCGTTAGTTCCATATCGAGCCGGTTTTCGACCGGCATGGTCCAAGTGTTGGACAACCCAGGGAACTGGAGTTTCGCGTCCATTTCCTGGATGAGTTTTTCGTAAGTCATCCCCGGCCGCCATTGACTGCGCGGTTTGAGCATGAGCGTTGTGTCATACATATCGAGTGGAGCGTTATCGGTCGCGCTGTCGGATCGTCCTATGGAACCGAAGACGGTTTCGACTTCCGGGAACGTGCGAATGATTCGATCCTGTTCCTGGAGCAGTTGCGACGCCTGCCCGATGGAGATTCCAGGCAACGCGGTCGGCATGTAGAGAGCCGAACCTTCATAGAGCGGCGGCATGAATTGACTGCCAATGTGAAGCGCGAGCGGAAGTGTGACGATCAGAAAGACCAAATTGAGCAGCAAGGTGGTTTTGCGGAACCGTAAGCACAGACGCAGGATTGGCAGATAGATCGCTTGGGTGATTCTTGAAATGGGATTCCGCGATTCAGGTATCAGCCTTCCGCGGATGAATAGAACCATCAGTACAGGTACAAGCGTGATTGCCAAGACGGAGGAGAAGCCCACGGCCAGTGTCTTCGTCCACGCCAACGGGCGAAACATGCGTCCTTCCTGCGCTTCGAGTAAGAAGACGGGCAGGAAAGAAACCACGATGATCACCAGCGAGAAGAAAATAGCGGGACCAACTTGTTTCGCTGCATCCAGCAGGATTTTCCGTCTTTGTGGTTCTGGAAGTGGCTCGGACTGAGATGCTTGGTGTTCCGAAAGCTGTCGGTATCCGTTTTCGACCATGACGATGGCGGCGTCCACGAGGACGCCGATCGCCAGCGCCAGACCGCCGAGCGACATGATGTTCGAAGTGACATGGAGGTAGTACATCGGGATGAAGGCTGCGAGCACAGCGATGGGCAGGGTCAGAATCGGAATCAACGCCGAGCGGAAGTGGAATAAGAAGATGATGATGACTACGCTGACGATGGCGGCCTCTTCGAGCAAGTCGCGTTGCAGCGTTTCGATGGAGGCGTGAATCAATCCGGAGCGGTCGTATCCCGCGACCACTTCCACACCCGGCGGCAACGAGGGTTTGATTTCGAGGAGCTTCTGTTTGACGCCATTGATGACGCTGAGAGCGTTCATCCCGTCGCGCATCACGACAATCCCGCCAACGGTTTCGCCTTCCCCTTGCCACTCGGCAACACCTTCCCGAATGTCCGGACCGAACGTAACCGTCCCCAAATCGCGGACGAGAACGGGCGTGCCGTTCTTGGTTGCAACGGGAACGGTTTCGAGGTCGCTGAGCGAATGCAGATAGCCGAGGCCACGAATGATGTATTCCGCTCCGCCCATTTCCAGCAGGCGTCCACCCACTTCGTTCGTACTGGCTCGAACTCTTTCAATGACCGTCGAGAGCGGAATGCCGTAAGCGCGAAGTTTGTCAGGGTCCACGTTGACCTGGTACTGCTTGACGAATCCGCCGATGGTCGCGACTTCGGCCACTCCGGGAACGGTCGCGAGCTGATAGCGCAAATACCAATCTTGAATGCTGCGCAAGTCGGCCAAGCTACGTTGATGGCTGCGGTCCACGAGCGCATATTCATAGACCCATCCTGCTCCCGTCGCGTCTGGCCCGATGACGGGATGCACGCCCGAAGGCAAACGGCCGGTGATCTGTTGCATGTACTCGAGAACGCGCGAACGCGCCCAATACAAATCGGTTCCGTCCTCAAATACGACAAAGACATAGGAGTCGCCAAACATGGTTTGTGCGCGCACGGCCTTTACGTGCGGTGCGGCGAGAAGCGTCGTGACAATGGGATACGTGACCTGGTCTTCGATAAGGCTGGGAGGTTGACCGGCCCAAGGCGTGTGGATAATTACTTCCACGTCGGAAATGTCGGGCAACGCGTCGAGCGGAATATGACGCAGGGACCAGATTCCCGTGAGCACCAGCAGAATTGTTCCCATGAAAACGAGAAAGCGATTTTGCGCGCACCAATCAATCCATCGGGAGATCACGTTACATACCTCCCGTGGCGTTCACGCTGAGTTGTTTTGTAGCGATTGGTTGGCCATTCTTTTTTGCGAGAATTGTGACTTGCCATGTTCCGCCGCTATCAAGCAGTCCGGAACCTTCATAGAGTCCGTTGCCCTTGTCGCTGAGCGTGACGGGCACGCGCATCGAGGCCATCCCCATCGCGGGCATTGCAGGCATGAAAAATGTCGCGCTGACTTCCGCACCGGCGATTGCCGTTCCACTCGCATCGGTAAGTTTTACGCGGAATACGTTGCTTCCTTTCCTCGGTGTAGCCGGGTCGGAACTGAATTCGACATTTCCTTGAGGAGCGTTAGTCGTAGAAGCCGCGCTCGCGCCGGGCGGAGGCGGAACGAATGAACCGAGGGCAGCCTGAAGCTGGCTTTCGGAGTCGATCAGGAAGTTTGCGGAGGTAACAATTTGCTCCCCCGCTTTCAACCCCTTGAGCACGATAAGATCGTCACCCACGCGGGAGCCCAACTGCACCTCGCGCGGCTCGATGTAACCGTCGCTGCGCTCGACAAACGCAATCGCGCGAGTGCCGGATTGCAGGACGCCGCTCGCGGGGATAACAAGCTGGTTTCCCATCGGGACTTTCAGACTTACGTTGACGAACATGCCGGGTTTGAGTTGCAACCCAGGATTCGAAAAGACAACGCGTACTTTCGCCGTGCGCGTATCCATATCTACCTGCGGATAGACAAAGTCCACGCGACCAGTGAAGGTCCGGCCCGGATAGGTATTCACGGTGAGCGTCGCGGGAGCGCCGATCTTTATGCGTTCGAGATCGTTTTGGAAAACCTGGGCCTGGACCCAAACGGTGGAAAGGTCGGCGATGGTGTAGAGGCGCATTTCCGGTTGAACGGCAACGCTGGGCAGGGCATTGCGTTCAGTGATGTAGCCGGAGACCGGCGAATCGACTTCCAGTTCCTGTTGCACTTGGCCGGTGGATTCGAGGCGGGCGATTTCTTTT
>Ga0185299_10000983_pt1 | contig 64923 bp, 55 predicted proteins | sample PaiPotPPA55metaG_FD_128002 | JGI IMG/M metagenome (GOLD analysis project Ga0185299, IMG submission 128002) | Iron sulfur acid spring bacterial and archeal communities from Banff, Canada, to study Microbial Dark Matter (Phase II) - Paint Pots PPA... ... | reverse complement strand
TCGCCGTTTTGCTGGCCGGTAGATCCAAACTATAACAATCAATCAATTTTAAAATCCGATATCGACTTATCTTGCTGCCCTTGAGCATCTTAGGTTCACTTTCATCCTAATCTGCTAGTCAAGAGCCATCAGTAATCAGTAATCAGTAATCAGTGATCAGTAATCAGTGATCAGTAATCAGTGATCAGTAATCAGTGACCAGTTGCTGCCCAGCCGAGGCTCTGGACTGATTACCGACACACTGATCACTGACATACTGACATACTGATTACTGATTACTGATTACTGATCACCGGCGCGGAGGTGTTCTAGTAGGTCGCTGTCCGCAACTCCCCGGGCGTTTGCGAGTTTAATCGGTGAACCTATTAAATCCTTAAGATCATTCTCTCCGGTCTTACCAGATATCCAATACCCCGCTCCCTCTGGGATTGGGCCTGTAGATCGATCTTTTGATAACATGCTGTCGTTCCTCACTCGGCCTTTTGGCCTCGTGAAGAACGTACGGCCCTGATAAAATCGCAGTCATCCTATGTTGAAGTTCGTTTCTAAACGAGTGCACCTAATGCTCTTCGTAGGCGTTCTGGGGTTTACGCCCTTCCTCGCCTCCGCAGACGTCTCGATTACCGTCGCGCCTCCCGTTATCCCGGTTTACGACCAACCCCCCTGCCCTGGAGATGGATACCTCTGGATGCCGGGTTACTGGACCTATGGAGACGACGACTATTACTGGGTTCCCGGCGTGTGGGTAACACCGCCAGAAGTCGGATTTCTTTGGACTCCGGGATGGTGGGGCTTTGCTGGCGGAGCCTATCTGTGGCACGGCGGTTATTGGGGACCTCACGTCGGATTCTACGGCGGAATTAACTATGGATTTGGTTATTTCGGAACCGGCTTCTGGGGCGGCCGTTGGGAAGGCGGTCATTTCTTTTATAACACCGCGTGCTGGCACGTGGGCGCCGGCATTCACGGGACCTATGTTAACCACTCGTGGGTAGAGGAGCATAACCGCGGTAGCTTTAACGGACCCGGCGGAATCGACCGGAAAGCGACCGCCGAAGAAGAAAAAGCGGATCATGAGGGGCATCGCGGACTAACCGACGGACAACGAGCTCATGAGCAGGAAGCCATCCATGACCACGGCCAAAAATTCTCGGAGAACAAGGGCAACCCCGGGAAAACGGCACTGACGAAGACAACTCACGAGGGCGAGCACAAAGGGACCGAGCATGGAACTGGGGAGCACCACGAGGCTGAGCACAAAGGGACCGAGCACGGAACCGGGGAGCACCACGAGGCCGAGCACAAAGGGACCGAGCACGGAACTGGGGAGCACCACGAGGCCGAGCACAAAGGGACGGAGCATCATGCGAGCGAACACAAAGGGACCGAGCATCATGCGAGCGAGCACAAGGGGACCGAGCACAAAGCAGCTGAGCATCATACGACGGCCAAAGCCCCTGAGCATCACGCGCCCGCAGGGCACGCGCCTGCAGGGCACGCGGCTCCGAAAAAGGGTGGCGATAAGAAAAAGTAGACCGCTTCAACTGACGTAAGTTTCCGGGGCGCAACCGCCATTGCTGGTGGCTTGCGCCCCTTCTCAAAGTTTGCGCAACCATCGCTGGTGTCTTAGGTTTAATGGAACAGCAGGTGGGTGCCTGCCTAGCATCAATGGAGTGGTCTAGCTCAGACAGTCAACAGCCCCGCATTCTGTCGGATCGGCCCTCACAATTGAGCTTGTGATAAACGCTTGCGCTGGCCGGCTTAAGCCGTGTCGAGGTTGGCCCGCAAACCACGATTACCTGACACAAATAGTCCCTACAATATGCTGAAGTTCATCAGAGTTCGATTCATCTTACTCGCATTACTGCTGGGCATGACGCCCTCGCTTTCCTCAGCCGATATTTCGATCACGATCGCACCGCCTCCACTTCCAGTTTACGACCAGCCGCTCTGCCCTGGAGACAGCTACATGTGGGTCCCAGGTTATTGGGCTTATGGAGAGGAAGACTATTATTGGGTGCCCGGCGTCTGGGTCCTAGCGCCGCAGCCCGGATATCTTTGGACCCCGGGTTACTGGGGATTCGAAGGAGGACACTATGGTTATCATGCCGGCTATTGGGGGACTCACATCGGCTTCTATGGCGGCGTTAACTATGGATTCGGTTATTTTGGATCCGGTTTCGGTGGGGGCAGATGGGAAGGTGGCAGATTTCTGTGCAACACCGCCGTTTGGCATGTGAATTCGGCCGTGGTTCACAACACCTACGTTGACCGTACGGTGATCAAGAATGTCACGGTTAACCGGGTCAGTTTTAACGGCGCCGGAGGGATCGAAGCGAGACCGACGGCCGATGAAGAGGCCGCTGCCCGTGAACAGCATTTAGAGGCGACCCAGGAGCAGCGCACCCATGAAGAGACTGCCATTCACGACAACAACCAACGTTTCTCTGTCAACAAGGGTAACCCGACGAAGACCGGTGTTACCAAAGTGGATGCTCGCGAAGAAGTGAACCATGCCGCAACTCCGGGGGAGGAGCGCAAGGAAGCGAACAAACCGGAAACGACCAAGGAAGAAACCACAAACAAAGAGCAAACCACGAAAGAAGAGAAGACGAAAGGTAACGAGCCGGCAACCAAACGTGGAGAAGAGAAAACCAGAGAGAAAGAGCAGACAACCAAAGCAGAAGTGAAGAGCAAGGAGTCTGCTACTCCGGAGAAACGCGAAGAGAAGTCAAAAGCCGAAACTCAAAAAGGACATCACGAGGCTGACGCGAAACCAGCTGAAGAGAAGGCGAAGGGTGAAAAAGGGAACGGCGAAAAAGGGAAGAGTGAAAAGAAGGACAAGGACAAGCAACAATAGCCAGTTGGTTTAGGCGCTTATGTGCAGCGGCTTGATAGAGCACAGACCGTGAAAGGTCGGAGCCGCTGCTCCAAGTTTTGGAGCTCAACCGCGCAGCGGTTATAGACATTAGCCCAGGGCTTCAGCCCTGGGTTAATCGTACCGAATGATACGCCCTGAAAGCATCCCCAACCTCGCGGTCGCGGGGTGCAATTCGGACTTGGCGCACTACTCCATCACTCCATCACTCCATCACTCCATCACTCCATCACTCCATCACTCCGCGTGGCCGGATTCGAGGACGAGGACGAGAACGAAGCGCCTCACGAGTGGCGCCCGACGGTTCTGCGTTCGCTGCTTCACCGTCACCCTTTCTCGATCATGGCGTAGGCGTTATGATTGTGGATCGACTCGTAGTTTTCCGCTTCGATCCGATACCAAGTGATCCTGGAATCGGCATTGGCTTTGATGGCGATATTGCGCACCAGATCTTCCACAAATACCGGATGTTCGTAGGCTCGCTCGGTTACGGCTTTTTCGTCGGGACGTTTTAACAAGCTGTAAAGCTCTGCGCTGGCTGAACTTTCGACCAACTGAATCAGCTCCTCGATCCAGATCAGGCCATCGAAACGGACACTTAACGTCACCTGACCCCGCTGGTTATGCGCCCCGTATTTGCTGATGGCTTTTGAACAGGGACATAGGGTGGTCACCGGGACCATCACGGTCACTACGAAATCTGATTCTTTGCGTGAAGCCGTTGCCGTGAAGCGGACATTGTAATCCATGAGGCCGACGGCCTCGGTTACTGGAGCTCGCTTTTCTATAAAGAACGGGAACTCAAATTCGACATGGGCTTGCTGGGCATCGAGACGTTGCTGAAGATGGCGCAAGATTTCCTTGATATTGTCCACGTGGACCACGGAGCCGTGCTCGTTCAGCACCTCAATAAAGCGGCTCATATGGGTGCCCTTAAAATGATGAGGTAGATCAACCGTCAAGGCAACCCTGGCGATAGTGTGTTGAGAAGAGTGCGCTTTGTCTCGGACGACGATCGGAAAGCGCACGTCGGTGACCCCGACGCGATCGATTCTAACTTCCCGGTGGTCCGGAAGGTTTTGGGTGTCGACCAGAGTAGCCGTCGTTTGCGGTTGCATTCTATTTCCCCGTTTTATGAGAGTTAAATATCCACAGATTACACAGATTACGCAGATTTTTTTTGGCGGTATGGGATACGCGGGCCCCGTAACGCTAGGGATGAGTTTCCGGGCGCATCCGGTTTCTGCCCCGAAGGGGGCGCCTCAAAATCGTCCTCGTGCTCGAAAAGTGGGGTTGGGGTGGCGGAGTGTTGTAGTAATGCGCCAAGTCCGAATTGCACCCCGCGACCGCCTCCCAACCGTTCCAAAAAAAAATCTGCGTAATCTGCGTAATCTGCGGATATTTTCCTCCCGGTGAAAGAATACCATCAGCTGCTCCGTTTGGTTTTGGAAAGAGGCCGGCCAAAACACGATCGAACTGGTGTCGGAACCCTCTCTTATTTTGGCGCGCAGGCCCGATTTGATTTGTCCGAGGGTTTTCCTCTGGTCACGACTAAGCGGGTTCATTTTAAGTCGGTAGTCCATGAATTGCTTTGGTTTATTCGGGGAGAGACAAACGTCCGATCCCTTAACGAACAAGGGGTTAGGATTTGGGACGAGTGGGCAGATCCTCAAGGCGAGCTAGGCCGAGTTTATGGGGCGCAATGGCGAGATTGGAAAACCGCCGCCGGCGGATCGGTGGACCAATTGAGCGAGGTTGTCCGCATGATTAATGACAACCCCGACAGCCGTCGATTAATTGTGACCGCTTGGAATCCAGGAGAATTAGCGGAAATGGCGTTACCTCCTTGCCACGCTCTTTTCCAATTTTACGTGCTGGACGGAGAATTGAGCTGCCAGCTTTACCAGCGTAGCGCCGACCTTTTCTTGGGGGTGCCGTTCAATATCGCGTCTTATGCGTTACTGACCTTAATGATCGCAGCAGTCTGCAATCTTCAACCGGGGGAGTTCATTCACACTTTTGGAGACGTGCATATTTATCTGAATCACCTTGACCAGGTGAAGGAACAATTATCCCGACCTGTGAGAGCCCTGCCGGCAGTCAAGTTTCGGCGGATTCCCGCAACTCTTCAGGAATTCACTTACGAAGATGTTGATCTAGTTGGCTACGACCCTCATCCGACGATCAAGGCGCCGATCGCAGTATGACTGGAAAGGAGTTCGAAGGAGGCGGCGTCACCGGGTCATCGAATATGGCATTGGCTATCGGCTATTGGCTATTGGCTAGTTTCGCATGATAGCAATCGCGGCGATGACGCCATCCCGAGTTATTGGCCGAGGAAGCCAGATCCCGTGGCGCATTCCAGGAGAACAGAAGTGGTTCAAAGAAGTGACCATGAGTCATCCGATCCTCATGGGAAGTCGAACTTTTGAATCAATCGGGCGACCGCTGCCCGGCCGGCAAAACCTGGTGGTCAGTCGCACCCGGTCTTGGCCAGGAGTTGAAATAATCCGGGATCTTTCTCAGTTCGATCCGGAGGGATACTCCGCTGAGGTGTGCGTGATTGGCGGCGCTGAAATCTATCGCCAGCTGCTCGATCGTTGCCGCGAGTTGCTCATCACTCGCTTAAAGACAGATTACGAAGGCGATGTCTACTTCCCGGAATTCGAATCCGAGTTCCGGTTCATCGAACAGATCCGAGAAACGGCCGATTACGTGATTGAGCGTTGGTCGAGGAGTTAGCGCTTTTGTAGTGGAGTGAAGGCGAGCGTCGCAACGATAGAACGTCTGCCGCTGATCAACCCCATAAGTCCCATGTGTCCCATAGACCTTGTCGCGCCGTAGGCTTGGCGAAGGCGGATCCCATTCGAGATAGCTAGGGGAGCATTCGTACTACCGGACCGCAAATCGGGAACCTGACCGACCAACCGCCAACCGCCAACTGCAAACTGCTAACCGCAAACCGTTGACCGTTTAGTCCCACTTCTTGCCGTGATCAGAGCTGTTCCAGCTCTGCTGAGCATCTTCCCATGGCTGAACTTTGCCGGTTGAACCCAAGTCCTTATAAATAGCATCCCAACGCGAATCTTCTTGGGTGTTGTTGTCGCAAGATGCCAACAAAAGACCGAGTGGCACGATGAGGATGCAAGCCAATCTGAACATAGGGGAACCGGTTAAGGGTCGCGGGATCATATACGTGAACCTCACGATCGCGCAAGAGGTCGGAATCCTAATCGTGCTCGTGCTCGTCGTCGTCCTCGTCCTCGCTCATGTTGCGTGTTCGACCGCCGGAAAACGAGGAATTGGCGCCAAAACGGAGAAGGGGTTGAGTCAACGCTTTTGGGGAGTGGCGCGTCCCATTCGAGGACGAGGACGACGACGAGGACGATTACGACAACTGCGAACCGCGAACGGTGAACGGTGAACGGTGAACTACAATCGCACCCAGAAGCTTTTCAGGTAATCGCTTCCCGGAAAATCCTCCGGCATTGGCATTTGCTTTAAATCGGCGGGAGAGGGGAGGCTGTTTTTGAGAATATATCTGAACTGGGCTGCGGAAAGGTGGTGAGTGTTCAGGCAGCAAAGAAGGATCCCTTCGGGTTCGACGATTCGAAGGGCGCGTTCTACCAACGCGCCGTAGTCTTTTTCGGCGCGAAAAACACCTGAGCTTGGGCTACGTGAAAACGTCGGAGGATCGAGTACAACGATATCGAAACGGCGGCCTCGTTTGGCGAAGCGGCCCAGCCAATCGAAAACGTCGCCATAAATGAAATCGTTTTCCTCGGGTTCCAGACCGTTTAGCCGGTAGTTTTCCTGGCCCCATTCGAGGTAGTTTCGGGAGAGATCCAAGTTCACAGCCTTGGCCCCATTAGAAACCGCGGCTACCCCGAAGCTGCAGGTATAAGCAAACGTATTCAGGACGGTTTTGCCGGGACTGAGCTCGCGTAGCCGGCGGCGATTCAAGCGTTGATCAAGGAATAAGCCTTGGGAATAGCCGCTGCGGAAATCGATCCAATAGGAAAGCCCATGTTCCTGTACCGGGAAACGCCCGGTTAACTCTTCGCCTCCGATATGAGCGGGAGGCGACTTCTCAATTTTCGAAAGGGTTTTTGTATAAAGAGCGCGATAACCCAGTTCCAGGGCAAGTTTCGGCGAGTCTTTTCCTTCTTTGACGGAGATTAACCACCGCCCTGCAAAATCGTCGATGATCAGCCCAGCCAAGCCATCTCCGGCCTCGTTCACCAGACGGCAAACATTGGTTTCTGGCTGTCTCAAACCGGCCCGACGTGAGATGGATGCTTCGATTTTGTCCTGCAGCAACATTGAGAGGGGCTGGTTAAAGGAGCTAGGAGCCACAATCTAGGAGCTGGGAGGCGCAGCCGCAATGCATTGGCTAGACTCTTGCCGAGGAAGGCCGATGCGGTCGGAGACCGTGGTGCGCTGCCTCGCTTGCGCCTTCGCCAAGCCTACGGCGCGACAGGTAGCGAGGCGACGATCATCGGTAGCGGCGACTGTCCATGAGGCCGAATGGTGTGCCCAATGTAACCGTTGTCTCGAAGCGACGGGTCTCCGTAGGCTCAACGCGCAGTCGCCATCCGAGCGATGGGATGGCGACTGCGCGTGGAGTCAAAGCATGCTCGGTTGCTTCGGTTTGATATTGGGCCAGACACGCCAAAGGCCTCATCGGACAGTCGCCACTACCGGTGATCGTCGCGACGCAAGCGAGGCAGCGCTCCATGGCTTTGCCGGACCCTACCAGCTCCTAGATTTCTAGCTCCTAGCTCCTTTCAAGTTGTCTACCCTGCAATATGCGTGTTGTTTCACATAACTTAATTAACCCCAGCCCTTGGAGCGCTGCCTCGCTTGCGAGGCCGATGTCCTGAGCGGGACTAGGCGTTCTGATCGGCGACCCTTAAAACCGAATTTCGAAACCTATGAGCGACTTGCATAAGACGATTCAGCAAGCGGTGGATGACGGTTCATTATTGCAGTCGAGCGCAGACAACCTGCTGAAGCTCCTTGGCTCCACAGATAACCCGATCTACCGGAGTTCTGTAGCGGAGCTACTATCAGCTCAAGCTTGGGCCGAATTGAACGACCGTTTCTTTAAGACGTTGGCGTTTGGAACCGGAGGGATTCGGGGCCGGTCGATTGGCCGGGTGGTGACGGGCGCAGAGCAGGGAGCCCATAATTCTGCCTGTTGCCCGGAGAATCCCTGCGTTGGCACCAACGCGATGAATTTCTTCAACGTGAGCAAGGCGACCCAAGCGTTGGTTACCTATATAAAAGCCCATTTAGCGCAGAGCGCGGTATCAGAGCGGGGTAGTCTCAGCATTGCTCATGATACTCGTTATTTCTCTCGGCAGTTCGCTGAACTCGCGGCACGGGTTGCATCCGAGTTAGGTTGCGACGTTTACCTTTTTGAGTCAGCCCGTTCCACTCCTGAGCTCTCGTTCGCGGTGCGGCACACGGGATCAACCGCTGGGATCGTGATTACGGCGAGCCATAACCCTCCGCACGACAACGGTTATAAGGTTTATTTTTCTGACGGCGCGCAGGTCGTGGAACCTCATGCTTCGGGTATCATCCAATGTTTTAATGAGATTGCCGGGGAAAAGTACGAGGCGCTTCCCGCCGCGGAGCAAGGCAAAGTGATCCCGTTGGGTGCTGATTTCGATGAGATTTATAAGGCCCGTCTGCGCACCTTAGTGCTGAGGCCCGAAGTTGTGACGGCTGAAAAAGATCTGAAGATCGTCTTCACGCCCATTCATGGTACCGGGGCCGTTATCTCTGTGCCTGTCCTCCGAGAGCTGGGGTTTGATGTGGCGACGGTCGACGAACAAATGGAACCAAATGGCGGGTTTCCCACCGTTAAATCGCCAAACCCCGAGAACGCCGAAGCCCTCGCTCAAGGAATGGAGTTGGCGGACCGGACCGGCGCGCAACTGGTGGTGGGCACCGATCCGGATTGCGATCGGATGGGGGTTGCCGTTCGAAACCGGGCCGGTGAATTGGTTTTGCTGACCGGAAATCAGATCGGTTCGTTATTGGCTTACTATCGGATCAATGCTTACCGGGCGAACGGGATTCTGACCGATGCGAACAAGGAACGGTGCGTGATCATCAAGACGCTCGTCACTACGGATCTGCAGAAGGCGATCGCTTCGAAGGAAGGTCTGCGGTGCGTTGAGACGTTGACCGGTTTTAAATATCTCGGTGAGAAACTCGGCAAATACGAAAAGCAATTGCCGGAGGCGATTCGCGAGCGATACCGGTCGCTAAGTGAGGAAGAAACCCGCCGAGCCAGGCTGGAACATTCGAGTTTCTTTGTTTTCGGCGGAGAAGAAAGCTATGGATACAGCGGCGCGGATTTCGTTCGAGACAAAGATGCCAATGCCGCGACGTTGATGTTCGCGGAGGTGTGCGCCTATGCGAAGTCGCTCAATCAGACGGTCGATGAACTTCTGGATGACATCTATTGCGAGTACGGGTACTACCTCGAAAAAGGCAATTCACTAGTCTTTGAGGGAGCAGCCGGCTCGGAAAAGATCCGTCGCTTAGCGGAATCATATAAGGCATCGCCGCCCGCAGAAATCGATGGTAGCGCGGTAACCGAGGTTGTGGACTTTAGCGAGGGTGGTATTCGAGATGTCGAAGGCGACCTGTTGCCGAAGGAAAAAATGACCATGTTTAATTTGGCTGACGGACGTCGAATCGCGGTTCGGCCTTCCGGTACTGAGCCTAAGATTAAGTTTTATTTATTCGGCCGGCGCTCCGTCGATAGCCGCGACGCGCTTACGACAACCAAGACAGAACTGGACCAAGCGTTAAAGCGGCTCTGGGAGTGGTTACACACTGACGCAGAGCGACGGGTTGGGTAGGGCGTTGGGGCACCTTGGTGGGGCGAGGCTCCCGCAGACCCTATCGCTTTCGCGAAGGATTTCGCATTCACCGTCCGAAATATGTTGCTAGCTCATGGAGCGCGCCGAGCCGTGGTCTATCCCGTGTTCGCGGAAATGGTGCGCCGAGGTGTCCAACCTGGCTTCGCCGATCTCGCGCATCGGGTTGCTAGCATAGCGTAGTCGGAGCCGTGGTCTATCGCTCTGCCGCGGCTCGGCGGGCTTTCTGGCCTAACAAATCAGCGGTCGCGTGAGCGTTGACCCTTCGCGAACCCTTTGAGTACGTTCGGGAGCCTCGCCCTACCAAAAGCTTCCGATCGTTACCACCCTACCAAAATACTGGACGGAAGATTTTCTCGTGCCAGAGTCTTGGTCCTTGCTGCAAAAACCGCTGTTCGGATGCTCGTTGAAACATCGCAGAGCCCGCCAATGAGGGCACTTATCTCCTGGAAACGTTTTCTTTGCAGCCTGATCGCGATTTTATTTCTGTTCAGTTCAGGCGCCCGTGCTGCTGAAGAGGATCAACCTGGTGTCCTTCCCGCGCTCAGCCCTGCCGCCAAGATTTCCCTGGTCACCTGTTCTCCCGGTGACGAGCTCTATACGGCCTTCGGGCATAGTGCGATCCGAATTCTGGATCCCGAGCTCGGGTTCGATCGGCTCTACAACTTTGGGACATTCGACATGACGGTCGGCAATTTCTATCTCCGATTTGCGCGGGGCGACCTTCTTTACCAGCTGTCGGTCGATCAAGGAGATGCTGATATCGAGGAGCATGGTGCTCTGGGGCAAGGTGTGACCGAAGCGCAACTAAACCTAACCCCGGAACAAAAACAGCAGTTATTCGGCGCCCTGGAAACGAACCTCGCTCCCGAAAATCGCTATTATCGATACGATTTCCTCCTCGATAACTGTTCGACGCGAGTGCGAGACGTTTTTGAGAAAATCATCGGTACATCTGTGGCCGACAAGACGGTCACCGGAGTGACCTTTCGCGAAATGTTGGATCCGTACCTGGATCGCATCCCGTGGATTCGTTTTGGTATTTATTTGGCGCTAGGCGCCGGGGTCGATCGATTGGTAGTGCCGCGGGAAGCCTGTTTTCTGCCGGCCAACCTCGAGTCCGCAGTGTGCCAAACTAAGATTAGCGATGATGCTTTTGGTCAGAATCCGGTCCGGCTGTATCCGGCTCGCCCTCTGCCCAGAACACCTCGAGCTTTTGATCCGGAGATCGTGTTTTCGGTGGTGCTCATCGGCTGGATCGGGCTGTGGGCGTTGCGTGGAGGCAAGTCTTCTCGAGTAATCTCCGCCTTGGTTTACATCGGGTTTGGCTTTATCGGACTATTCTTGGTGGTGCTGGCTGCAAACACTCTGCACTGGGAGGCCTACCAGAATTGGAACGTAGCTTGGCTTGTTCCCACGCATTTAGTTGCAGGGATCGCGTTGATCTTTGTTCCAGCCAACAAATTATTCATGCTTCGCTTCTATCTGTTCCTGGCCATGGTCGAAGCACTCGTTTTTATGTTTTCGTCGCCTTGGCTCCCTCAACGATTCCATCCAGCGATTTATCCGCTGGTGGTTCTATTGCTTTGGCGGACCGCGATTGAGCTCCGCCGAAAGGTCGCATCATGAGATTTGTTTGGCTGTGGCAGCTTTTATTGAGTGCCCTCGGGGGCATTTTGATCGTCTTAGGTTTGCCTCCTTGGAACTTTTCTTGGCTTATCTGGGTAGCTTTTGTTCCGATCCTGGTCTCGTTACTTTTCCTAAGAGGACGAGCGATAATGGTGATCCTGCAAGGGGTCCTGTTTTCCGGTACCTTTGGGCTTATCGCGTTTCATTGGCTCTGGAAAGAACATCGATACCAAGAGCTTGGTACGATCCTGGGTGTGTTCGGCCTCCAAGGTATCATTTGGAGCTGGTTCGTCTGGCGATTCTGTAAACTCCCGGAGCTGGCTAAGCAGGACGAAAAGAAGCGCAAAAAAGGGTTACAACCGATTTTTATGGGGGCCGCGGGTAGCGCCGAAGCGTGGCGCGTTTCCACAACGCATCTCCGTTTGGCGGCCCTGATCGCGAGCTCTTGGACTTTCTTAGAATGGTGTCGTGGAATGATTCTGACCACCTGGAATCCGATCGGCTTACCGATCGCCTCAAATCTTCCGCTGCTCCAAGTTGTTAGGGTGATAGGTCCGTTCGGCCTGAGTTTCATCGCCGTATTCGCTAACGCGATTATTTTTCTCGCGATTCGACGTCTAGCATTGCAGCCCGGCAGGATGAGCTGGGCGGCCCGCTTCGATGTGGTTTCTACCTTAGCGATGCTCTTCATCATCGCCGCTGCCGGTTTCCAATTTGCTCAGCCTGCACCGCAACCTCTACAGCTCAGGATTAGTATCACCGCATCGCCGGGAGATACCGTCGGCGAGCTCGACAGTTTGCTCCCCGGAGTAGCGGCTTTGAGGTCGGATTTGCTAGTTTGGCGCCGGATCACCGAAGGCGGAACTTCATCCAACAAGTTCGATCGGGCTTCAGTGGCGCCCGATGTCGGTGTCATCACCGGGGTTGCCGCCGCCAAAAATGCGCCGATCTCTGGTTACTCCGCTTATCTTCCCACTACGGTCAAAAGTGTGCTCTCGTTTCAGAGGAATCCCGGTTTTCAAATCTTAGCGGATCAGGTTCCGAAGAATCTTCAGAGTGTTGCCATCAAAGATATCGCGCTGCTGCCATTCATTAACCAGGAAGCGATGTCACTTCAGGCGCTCAAAGCTGGTCTCAAAGCACCGGGCCAGGGATTTGTCGTTTTGGTCGATTACCCGAAAGGGACAGCGATCGGAGAACAACAATTCAGCGAAAACCTTCGTTGCTGGGGTGTGTCCCTGGGAAGACCCATCATTTTTGAGTCCGATCGGGCCGGAGCCTTTATGCAGACGGCCACCGGCAGAGTGTTAAAGGAGGTTGCACCGCGGACGCGCTTACTGTCGACGTATAACCTCGACTTCCCTTTGGCGAATGATATGACCCCGTACGGTTCCTTTGGAGATTGGCTTCCGATCGTGAGTGGTGCACTCTGTCTCGTCTTCGGGCTTCGGCAACGTTTGTCTGACTTTTATGAGAGCTCTCGTCGTTTCCGTGCATGACGTATCGCCTTTGACCCAGGCGAACTGTGACAAGATTGTAGAGGCCTTGCGAGGCCTCGGCGTCTCCGAGGGCTCTTTGCTGGTTATCCCCAACCATCATGGCAAGGCGCCGGTCCGGGATAACCCTGCTTTCAAAGATTGGATATTGGATCGGGTCCAGCAAGGTTATGAACCTGTGCTGCACGGCTATTATCACGCTCGCACTCCGAAGCCGACGGACGCCGGTATCACGAAATTCACGACTCAAGTGTACACGGCCGGTGAAGGAGAATTCTTCGATCTCGACCGGGATGAAGCAATCTCTCGGCTGAAAATGGGTATGGAAGATTTAGCCTTCCTCGACCGAAAGCTGAATGGGTTCGTGGCTCCGGCTTGGCTCTTGGGCTACGAAGCGGAGGCCGCCGTACGCAAGGTCGGCTTCTCTTACATTACGAATGTAGGATCGGTTAAGGTTTTTGACGGGGTTCACAATTATTATTCGCGGTCGTTGGTATGGAGCACCCGAGCGCCTTGGAGAAGGATGGTAAGCCTGGCTTGGAACCAAGGGCTAATTTCTCGGTTACGAGATAGACCTCTGCTCCGGATCGGGATTCATCCGGCAGACTGCGAGATTCCAGCGGTTTGGTCCCATGTTAAAAGTTCGATCGCCGCTGCGCTTCAAGACCGGCAACCACTCTCGTACGAAAAGTTTATCGCCAATCACCTCAAGCCGGCGAACGTTGAGATCTAAATATTTGCCAGCGCTATAGCCTGGGCTAGTGTCCTGTCCGCAGAAATTAGGATGGCAGCTAAAGTCGATCTCCATCTTCACTCCCGGTTTAGCGACCGATCCGCAGAGTGGCTCTTTCGCCGATTCGACTTTCCCGATAGCTACTCGGCTCCACGGGGCCTTTATCATCGGCTCAAACAGAAGGGGATGACTTTTGTCACGTTCACTGACCACAACCGTATCGACGGTTGTCTGGAGATCGCTGATTTGCCTGGCAGCTTCGTCAGTGTCGAAGTTGCCGCCGAGTTTCCCGAAGATCATGTGGCAGTGCATCTGCTCGTCTGGAATATCTCTGAGTCGCAGCATTCCGAGATCCAGCAACTGCGCCGAAATATTTTCGAGGTGCGAGACTATCTAAGTCGCAGTGGGATCAGCCACGCTGTGGCCCATCCTTTCTACGACAAAGATCGCCGCCTGACTGCCGATCATGTCCAAAAACTGATCCTGCTGTTCAAACATTTCGAAGGGGTCAACGGACTCCGGGACAGCTTGCTAAGCGAGGTCGCTCGCTTCGTTTTTCGTTCGCTTACGCCCGAGAGGATCGATTATTTTGCTGAGCGCCAGAAACTTACGCCAACCCATCCCGAGCCGTGGCGCAAGGTCCTCGTGGCCGGCTCCGATGATCATGCGGGACTCTTTCCTGGTTCCGCCTACACGGAAACACCGGATTCAGAATCGATCGGCGATTTCCTTCGCTGCTTGGAGCATGGTAATTGTGTCACCCGCGGATTTGGCGGTACCCCGTTGGTGATTGCTCACGGGCTTTACAACACGGCATACCAATTTGCCAAGGACAAATTCTCGGCCGCGGTCAGCCCGAACCTAGGTTTCTTGGAGGTCGTTATCTCCCGGTTTTTGGAAGGCAAAAACCCAACGCATTTCAGTATTGGGGAGAAGATCGGCCTGATCTTTAACGGAATTGTCTCCGGCAAGATCTTCGAATTAGCCAAGCCCGCGAACCTGTCTCTTTGGCCTGAGCTCGCCAATTATTTCGGCAATCAGGATGTCCAAGCTCAACTCGCAAAAGAGACCCAGGGGGTTCAGGAACCCGAACGGCGGGCATTCCTGCTCGCGGCCACGGTTTTTAACCAACTCGGGTTTCGGTTCTTTGACCGTTTTGTGCAGCAAATCTCCTCCGGGAACGTGATGGACGCTGTGCAAACGCTGAGCGCTTTGATGCCGATTGGGTTTCTGCTTGGTCCCTATTTCTACGGCTATCATAGCCAAGCGCCTTCCCGCAGCCGGCTCACCGATATCTGTTTGGGAACCGTTAATTTCGTCCCGGACGTTCTGCAGAACACGAAACGGGCTTGGTTCACCGACACGTTAGAAGACGTAAACGGAGTCACTACCACGATCCGCAAAATGACGGCTGCCGGCCTGGAAAATGGAGCAGACCTCATTGTCGTCACTTCGCGCGCGCAGATCGGAATTGCCGATATCCCCATTAAGAATTTTGTCCCGATTGGTGAGTTTGAGCTCCCCGAGTACGAGTTGCAAAAGCTGAGCTTCCCGCCGGTGTTGCACATGATTGACTACATTCAGCAGCAGCGGTTTACCGAGCTGATTATCAGTACGCCGGGCCCAGTCGGTTTAACGGCTTTGGTTGCAGCCAAGATCCTCGATATACGCGCAATCGGGATTTATCACACCGACTTCCCTCAATACGTCCGGATCCTCACTCAGGACAACTATATGGAGACGTTGGCCTGGAATTTCATGCAGTGGTTCTACTCCCAGCTTGATTTGGTCTACGTCAATTCGGAGTATTATCGCCAACGGTGGATCTCCCGCGGGATCGCTCCTGAGCGCTTAATGATTTTTCCGCGCGGCATCGACACTCGGTTCTTCAACCCTGCGCTCCGAGACCCCAAGTTTTGGGGCCATTTTGGCAAAGCTCCTGAAGAGATTGGGCTTCTCTACGTAGGGCGGATTTCGAAAGAGAAAAACCTCGATGTTGCCGTACGGGCCGTGAGCCGATTACGCAAAGAGGGCCTACCAGTTCGTCTATTGATCGTCGGTGACGGCCCCTATCTTAAGGAATTGCGGCATATCGCGCCGGAAGCATGCTATACCGGCTATTTGAAGGGAAAAGAACTGGGCGCGGCCTACGCTTCGAGTGACGTTTTCATTTTCCCGAGCACTACCGACACCTTCGGTAACGTTGTTCTGGAAGCGCAGGCTGCCGGTTTACCCTGCGTCGTTTCCGATCAAGGGGGTCCGGCTGAGCTCATCACACACGGCGTCGAAGGCTTCGTTACCCGATCTCTGGATGTGGATGATTTTGCGGAAGCGATCCGGCGTTTGGCAACGGACTCTGAGCTCCGCCGCCAGATGGGCGACCACGCCCGCCAACGAGTCCAGGACCGCAATTGGTCCAATGCCTTCCGGCAATTCTGGAACCATTAAGCCTGCTTCGCCGAAAAATGCGCAGGCATTTTTTCGGCGAAGCAGGCTATGGCAGAAATACTCCGGCTATGCCGCAGTATCTCTGCAGGTTTCTCGTATGTCCGCAACGGGCAAGCGTGAACCGCAATCGCCCCGAGCTTGTCCACCACGTCCACTAGGTCCACTAGGTCCACTCGCCGGTTTCCCGAAGCCTAACATCGACTATATCAATATCCACTACTAATCTATCGATTTAGTAGAATCTTGGATCGGCGCTAGGCTCGGTCCATGAAAAAATTCCGCTTAGCAACCATCGCCTTCATCGTCGTAGGAACACTGAACCTGCTTGCCTTTGTGTATATCGCCGGCCACCGTGAGTACGTGCCGGCTGGCTATTCCCAAGATTATCTTTCCGGCTCGAATATACCGGTTCAGGTACCTGCCTGGATCGGCCGTATGCCCTAGTGTCCGGCTTCGCCAGAAAAAACAGGCTAATTTTTCCATTGAAAAGAGGACGCTTCCCTGTAATGTCGTCACTCCTCTATGGCGAAGAAAGCTTGGATTGAAAGGAACAAACGGAAGCTGAAGACGGTGAAGAAGTATGCCGCTCTACGAGCCGAATTAAAGGCTAAAGGCGACTACGAAGGCCTCGCCCAGCTCCCGCGAGACGCCAGTCCAACCCGCTTGGTTAATCGCTGTGAACAAAGCGGGCGCCGCCGTAGCTTCAACCGGCGTTTTCGCCTATCCCGAATTGCTTTTCGGGAGTGCGCTTCCCAGGGATTGATTCCTGGAGTCACCAAATCGAGTTGGTAGTCCCGCAGCCGCGGGATCTTCATTCTTGACCGTCAGGTAGCAGCGGCGTAAACGATGCTGTCTAATCGATAGATCGTTGGTAATCGAGGGTCAGTTCACTGCTAAGCCCGCGAGGATCTCGAAATGTTAGGTCTCTTTCCTTGCTAGAAGACCGGCCATTTCAAGGCCCTCTCGATATTTCAGGTAAAGCTTGTCGCGCCGAAGTCCGGCTGGTAGGGACGAAGGCGAACTGTGAAAACAGATAGCATATCTGGCGCTTGAGAATGGCCTAAGACCAATGAGCATGGCTATTTCTTTAGAGATGGGGTTTCCATTCCTGGGTGTCGAAGCGGAGGAGAATTCTTTCTCCGGGGTTTTCACTCATTTATTCGTTATCCTGCTCCTGATTTTCTTGAACGGTTTCTTTGTGGCCTCGGAATTTGCCTTGGTCAAAGTCAGGTCTAGCCAGCTCGACCTCTTGGAAGATGCGGGAAATCGCCGGGCGGGTTTGGCGAGGCATGTCATCGCAAATCTGGACGCCTATCTGTCCGCGACCCAACTCGGAGTTACGTTAGCTAGCCTGGCTCTAGGTTGGATCGGGCAACCTTATGTCGCCAGCCTCCTCGCGCCGCTCCTCTCTCACATTGGCATCACCTCGCCAGCGGTAGTTGATGGGATCTCGATCACGCTCGGGTTTGCTCTGATCACCTATTTTCACATCGTCCTCGGTGAATTGACTCCTAAAACCGTCGCGATTCGAAAAGCGCTCGAGACCAGCCTATGGATTAGCGCACCGCTGCACCTCTTTTACCTTATCTTCCGGCCAGCGATCTGGTTTTTGCAGGTCTCAGCGGCTGGTATCCTGCGACTTCTGCGTCTAGACCCGGTGGCCGAAAATGAACTGGGCCACAGTGAGGAAGAGCTCCGCATGATCCTCACGGAGAGCGATACCAAGGCGGAAGGTAGCCCACTCAGCAGGGAGCTTCTGATTAATGCGCTGGATTTCCGCCGGCGCGTGGTCCGAGATATCATGACTCCGCGCGGGGATGTTATCTATCTCGACGCCCAAGATTCCTTTGAAGCCAATCTGCAGGTGGCGATGGAGTCTTCGCATACCCGATTCCCATTGGTGCAGGGTCATCTCGATAACACGATCGGTCTGATTCATGTCAAAGACCTGATGAAAGAGATGAAGAAGCCAAAGCCGGATCTCTTGACAGTGAAGCGCGATCTTTTGCCGGTGCCTGAATTTATGCCGTTGGATAAACTGCTAAACACGTTCCTGGCAAAAAGAGTGCATTTAGCTCTGGTGGTGGATGAATTCGGAGGCGCCGTTGGGATCGTGTCGCTGGACAACGTGCTGGAAGAATTGGTGGGTGAAATCAAGGACGAGTTCGATCAAGATCCGGCCCGGGAATTTGTCCGGCTGAACGAAGAAGAATTCGTTGTGCAGGGTCAACTGAACCTCTACGAACTGCAGGAACTGGCTGATCTTCACCTGGAGGACCCCGAAGTGAGCACCATCGGTGGGTATGTCATCCAACTTCTCGGACACTTGCCGAAACAAGGCGAACAAGTCCAGATCGAGGATTATTTAGTGACGATAACCCAAACGGATGGTCTACGGATTTTCCAACTCCACTTCAAGAAACGACAGGCTCAACCGTCCGAAGAAGTGGCTGCGAGCTGAGCTTGCGCGGAGACCAAATGCTCATCCATTTGGTCCCCGCGCAAGCCATGTTTAGATCTTCCACCGACTATTACGACTTGGTTTACGGTAAGAAGGATTACCGGGGAGAGACTGACCGGTTACGTCAGCTCTTTCGTCAATTTGTTCCTCACGGACGCACCATCTTGGATATCGCCTGTGGCACCGGCGAACACCTCTGCTTTTTGCCGGAGTATGAAGTCGCTGGGATCGATCTCGAGCCCGCTTTCGTGAGGATGGCGAGCGAAAAGCGGCGCGATGGAAAATTTCAAATCGCGGATATGCAGCGATTCGAGCTGGGCTCCAAGTTTGACATTCTGGTCTGTTTGTTCAGCTCGATCGGTTACTTGGTCACGGCAGAGGCGATCCGCTCGGCTCTAGAGTGTTTCAGAGCGCACCTGGCGCCGGGAGGCGCCATCTTTATCGAGCCTTGGATTGAGCCTGACGCGTGGCGTACCGGTGGGGCCCATGTCAGGGTTGGGGAAGACGATCATCGAAAGGTTTGCCGCGTGATGACGAGCGACAGAGAAGGTGATCTCTCGATACTAATCGGCCATTACCTGTTGGCAGAGGGAACGAATGTTCGGTACGCAGTCGAACGGCATGAGTTGCTGTTGTTAGACCGGGATCAATGGCAGGACCTCTTTCGAGAAGCGGAGCTCACTGCTGAGTATTTGCCCGAAGCATTCGGTTCTCGCGGACTGTATGTGGTGCGGCCTCGTTCGTAAGGCGCATCAAAATCGTCCCCGTGCTCGTGCTCGTCCTCGTGCTCGGTGGGGTTGGGCTGGCGGAGTGTTTTACTATTGCGCCCGCTGCGAATTGCACCCCGCGACCGCGGGGCTGAGGTGCCCGTAAGGCGCATCGTTCTCGTCCTCCTAAGGAACTCGGCGTCGCATGCCCAAGGCCTGGAGGGGAGCCGCTTTACAAGATGGCAGCTCTATCGGTTGGTAGCAGGCGGCTCCCGGGAATGACCCAGCGCGAAGTTTTGTCCATCGCGTCTATTCCGTGCGGCGGATACAAGGGTCCATAAAACTGCCATACCTCGAGACGTTCCCGGGAGCCGCCTGCTAGCAACCCATAGAGCTGCCAGGCTACAAAGCGGCTCCCCTCCAGGCGTTCGGGCCACCCCTTCGTTTTTGCGATCCTTGCGCTCTTTTGCGGCTATTCTGTCCTCTTCGAGCTCTCCTCGCGCAGCGGGTTATACTGATAAAGCCAGGTTTCGGTCAGCACTTGATCAGCACTTCTCATGAAAAGACGAACTTCCACTGGGTCATGGCCGTCCACCGCGAGATCGAACTCTGCTCGCCAAAGACCAGGTATGCCATCGGGGACTTTCTCTGTGTTGAAGTACACAAATGTCCCGCGTGACGCCCAAAGTACTGGCTCAGGTCTGGCATCATCGGCAAATCCCGTCAACGGGCCCCCGAGGAATTCGACCACGAATTTTCGAACCCCCGGCGGATCAGGTTGGCCGGATCCTCCTCCTCGGCCAAGCCGAGTCGCGACGCAGCGGGCTAGCGGTGGGGGATAGGGCTCGTCTGCAACCCAATGCATGCGGTAGCGGAGATCGATCCGATCTTTAGCTTGAATTGGCTTAGCTGGACACCAGTATGCGATGATGTTGTCATTGATCTCATCGTTAGTCGGAATCTCGACCAGATGAACTGCCCCGCGGCCCCAATCGCCAAGCGGCTCGATCCAGACTGAAGGCCGCTTTTCATACATCACGCCGTCGAGATAATGGTCGAAGGAGCGGTCCCTTTGCATCAAGCCAAATCCGCGCGGGTTTTGGTCGGAAAAACTCGAGATGACAATCCTCGGCGGATTATTGAGCGGACGCCAAATGCGTTCTCCATTTCCGTTCCATACCGCCAGTCCATCGGAATCGTGAACCTCCGGTCGCCAGTCTACGGCAACGGGTTTCACGGTTTCTGAGTACCAGTACATCGAGGTGAGCGGAGCTAACCCGAGACGCTCGACCGGGTTACGGAAGAAAAGGGTGGCTTCAACGTCCGCGATCACCGCCTTTGTCCGCTGCAACGCGAAACGATAAGCGCCAGTGACGCTCGGGCCGTCAAGCAGAGCATAGCAGTCGAAAGGCTCCGTGGCAGATTCGGCGGGCGTAAACCAGAAAGCCACAAAGTCTGGGAATTCCTCGGGGCCGCTTCCGCCTGGCGTCAACGCGATACCGCGAGCCGATATACCAACCTGTCCCAGCTCGCCCTTGGCTCGGAAATAAGAGGCGCCGAGGAAGGTTACCCATGGTTCTTCACGATGCCAATCAAGGGGACCGGTCTTTGCTTCCATGACCCAAAAACCGGCAATGCAAGAGGGATTGGCTGCCAGGCGCTGGGCCACGCTGGCGGCTGGAATATCAAAATAGCTGGGATCGTATAGAATCTCGCGAGCCTGTTCAGCCCGTTTCTCGACCGCAAACATGCGCACGGTTTTCGGAAAATAATGGCCGACAAACATGAAGGTAATCGGAAAGACCCCCGGCTGGCCGTCTCCGAAAAGAGCGAAATCCTGCTTATATTTCAGCTTGCCGTAAGCGTCATAATCGATGTTGGCGACCACGCTGGGGTCAGGCTGCGGGGGAGGTTGATAAGGCGTCGCGGCAAGACTCTGCGCATGGTCTTTGAGCCAGTCGTACGAGAAAGGCTGCGCTTCGCCAAACCGTAAACCGTGGGACCCTTGGTTCGGGTTGGCGGTCGCTGTCGCTGGTGCGGCTGCTGCAATCTTCACAAGGTCTTGCCGGTCAAGCATAGGTAAGTGTCACTTTTAGAAGAGCTGATCAACAAATTGCTCCCGATCGAAATACGCGAAGTCGTCCACTTTTTCTCCGGTTCCGATAAACCGGAGAGGGACGCCCAGCTCTTGTTGGATAGCCACTGCGATACCACCCTTGCCGGAGCCATCTAGTTTAGTGAGCACCAGTCCGGTTAATCCGATGGCTTCCTTAAACTCGCGAGCTTGGACGAGCGCGTTGCTTCCGGTGGTTGCGTCCAATACCAACAACCGTTCGTGAGGCGTGCTCGGATCATGCTTCTGCAAGGTGCGGACAATTTTACCGAGCTCCTGCATAAGGTTGTACCGGGTGTGAAGACGCCCTGCGGTGTCACAGATCAAGAATTCAATGTTCCGCTTCGTGGCAGCGGCGTAGGCGTCGTAGCACAGCGCAGCTGGATCCGCTTGATATTCACCGGCGACGACCTCAACGCCGACGCGTTCGCCCCAAATCTTGAGTTGTTCGATCGCGGCCGCGCGGAAAGTATCGGCTGCCGCCAGCATCACACTATGGCGCTCCCTCTTGAGCATGTGCGCCAGCTTCGCTGTCGAGGTCGTTTTTCCGGTGCCATTAACCCCAGTCATCAAAATCACTTTCGGACGATCGGGTAGCGGCCTGAGACGTGGATTAGCCAGCGGAAGAATCTGTTCGATATGCTGCTTGACTACATTAACGATTTCTTTAGCGCTGACATTTGGTCTCTCCTGCAGAGCTTTGATGATTTCAAGGGTCATCGGGACGCCGATGTCGGCGCGAATCAGGCTCTCCTCGAGTTCGTCCCAGTCGACGGGCTTCCCGGAAAACCGGTCGAACAGATCTTTGAGAAATCCAAAAGCCATCGTGTGGAGGAGTCAGGAGCTAGGAGCTAGGAGTGAGACGCAAACCAACAACCGCGAACTGTGAACCGCGAACTGCTAACTCGCCGCCGTTCTAAGTGGACGGTTTAGATCGAGCTTTACTCGGTCGAGCACGCCGTTCACAAATTTCCCAGATTCCTCGGTGCCAAACTTTTTGGCGATGTCGATCGCTTCGTTAATAGCGACAATGGGTGGAACGTCATTGCAAAAAAGCATCTCATAAATGGCCACTCGCAAAATATTACGATCGACTGCCGAGATGCGTTTCAGTTCATAGTTCGCCGTGTAACGGCTGATCTTTTCGTCGATGGTAACTTGCTCCGCGATCGCTCCAATCGCCACCCGGGTAGCAAACTCCATAGTCGCTTGATTGGCGGTCCGCAGCTGCCAGAATCCGTCGAGACTACTCTCCTCTAAAGGCTTGCGAACGTTCATATCCCAATGAAACAACAATTGCACGGCGGCTTCTCTGCCTTCTCGTCGCTTCCCCATAGCCTACTCCTTTGCCAGGTTGGTCAGGGCGTTTAAAATCCGGATCGCGGCGCGGGCGGCTTCAATACCCCGGTTTATCTTGGGCAATAGACATCGCTCGGTGGCCTGTTGATCATTTTTAACGACAAGTACTTCATGTAAAATCGGGACCTTGTGCTGCAGACTCAGATTCATTAGCGCGGTAGTCACAGCACCGGCAATCAGTTCTGCGTGCATGGTTTCTCCATCGAAGATAACGCCAAACGCGAGAACCGCATTGACTGGCTGATGCTCGATGACAGCCTGCACCCCGATGGGGATTTCGAAAGAACCAGGTACGCGAATAACCGTCGCCTCGCTCCTGGGTGCGACGGCCAGAAGCTCGTCCTTGGCAAACCCAACCAGCCCATCCACGTACTCGCGGTTGTACTCGCTAGCCACGATTCCAAACCGCCACTCAGCGGTCTCTGTATCGGGACGAACTGGAAACTGATGCGACATTGAGGTGGAGACGATACTCCGGCCTATACCCACCGCAAGCGCGTTGCCAACACTCCAAAAATCTCACGCAAAGCCGCAAAGGCTAAGACGGGGAGGGACTAAACCACGAATGGACGCGAATTTACGCGAATCCAATCTATTACTAAATTCGCGTTCATTGGCGTCCATTCGCGGTTGTTTCGTCGTTGGTTGTGGCTATGCCGCGCGGTGGTCTTTGCGTGAGATTTTTCCGTTCCCTTACAGCAAATGACCGAGCTTGAGTTTTTTGGTCTCGAGGTACTTCTCGTTGTGGGGATTTGCCGGAACCCGGATCGGGATTTGGTCGACGATATTTAGGCCGTAACCTTCGAGCCCAATGACTTTCTTTGGATTATTAGTGAGGAGACGAATATCGCGGACTCCAAGATCGACTAAAATCTGTGCCCCCAGTCCATACTCGCGCAGATCGCTAGGGAAACCGAGTTTCTCGTTTGCTTCGACAGTGTCGAGACCGTCTTCTTGGAGTTTATAGGCGCGAATCTTCGCGGCTAAGCCGATCCCCCGTCCTTCCTGTCTCATGTACACCAGGATACCGGCGCCTTCGTTTTGAATTTGTTGCAACGCGGCGTGCAATTGATTGCCACAGTCGCACCGGCGAGAGCCGAACACATCACCGGTTAAACACTCGCTATGCACTCGAACCAGGGTTGGGTTTACGGGCGGCAAAGGTCCGGTGGTAAGAGCCAGGTGATGGGCGTCGTCAACAACGGATCGATAGAGATGTAAACGAAAATCTCCGTAATCGGTTGGCAACCCAACTTCCGTCTCTTTAACGATGAGTTTCTCTCGAACCCGGCGGTAAGCGATCAGATTTTCGATGGAGCAAATCTTGAGGCCAAACTTCTCTTTAAAAGCGAAGAGCTCAGGCAATCGCGCCATGGTGCCATCGTCATTGACAATTTCAGCCAACACGCCTGCCGGGTGCAGATTTGCCAGGCGGGCTAGATCAACCGCCGCTTCGGTGTGGCCGGCTCGGCGCAAGACGCCACCCCGACGATAGCGGAGAGGGAAAACGTGCCCCGGTCTCACCAGATCGTCAGCTTGAGTGTTTGGGTCTGCCAGCAGCCGAATCGTCCGAGACCGATCGGCGGCCGATATTCCGGTGCTGACCCCGCTCTTTGCGTCGACGGAGATCGTATACGCCGTTCGCATTGACTCGGTATTCCTCCGGGTCATCAAAGGCAAATCCAACCGATCGAGAGCAGAACCTTCCATCGGGACACAAATCACCCCCGAGGTATAGCGAATCATGAAGCTGATCGTCTCCGGGGTTGCCTTTTCGGCTGCCAAAATGAGGTCACCCTCGTTTTCGCGCTGCGCGTCATCGGTCACAATCACCGGCTTGCCCTCGCGCAGGGCATCTAGCGTTTCCTCGATTGGATCGAATTGAAAGTTCATAGCAGGGTTAATCTTACCATTAAGCTCGGGTATAAGAAACTCGGGCGGAGAAGGAGTTCAAGGAGTTCGAGGACCGCTCCGTAGGAGCCTGATCTTTATAGCTAACGCCACAGATAAAGTGGGGACAGCTCCCTAGGAGCAGATCAGGCTCCTACGGAGCGGTCCTGCAACTCCTTGAACTCCTTGAACTCCTTGAACTCCTTGAACTCCTTCTTCGCCCGTTGACCAGCCCGAGAAATCGCGTTAGCTAAGCTGCCTCATGCGATTCCGCTCCGTTTTTGTCGCTGGCCATCGAGGTCTGGTAGGAAGCGCGATCGTGCGCAATCTCGAGCAAAAATCGGGGATCGAGTTGTTCACCAAGACCAGGAAAGAGCTCGATCTGCGGGACCGGGGTTCGGTCGAACAATTTCTAAAAGCTGCCAAGCCCGAAGTAGTCGTGATGGCAGCGGCTAAAGCGGGCGGGATTCAGGCTAACCACCAATTTCCGGTTGAGTTCCTATTAGAAAACCTGGAAATCCAAAACAGCGTCATTGTTGCGAGCTTTCTGGCCGGCGTAAAAAAGGTGCTCTTTTTAGGGAGTTCGTGCATTTATCCGCGCCTCGCACCCCAACCAATCCCGGAAGACGCCCTTTTAACCGGGCCGCTCGAAGCCACGAACGAACCGTATGCGTTGGCGAAGATAGCCGGGATCAAACTTTGTCAGGCGTATGCTCGCCAACACGGGGCGAACTTTGTTTCCGTGATGCCGACAAACATCTATGGCCCGAACGACAACTTCGACCTGCAGAACTCACATGTGCTGGCAGCCTTGCTAAGGAAGGCGCACGAAGCCAAGGTCTCCGGCAAACCAAGTATCGTCGTTTGGGGAACAGGCACTCCCAGGCGCGAATTTTTGCATAGCGAAGATTTAGCCGATGCGGTTGGGTTTCTGATTGAGCATTATGATTCTCCCGAAATCGTTAATGTTGGCTGCGGCCGGGATGTGACCATCCGGGAGTTGGCGGAGTTGGTTTGCCAGGTGGTTGGTTTTACCGGGACGCTGGAATTTGATAGTACCAAGCCAGATGGAACGCCGCGTAAGCTTCTAGACGTGAGCAAGCTCACTAAACTGGGCTGGCAAGCAAAGATCCCGCTGCGTAAAGGGATCGAGTCGACGTACGAATGGTTTCTCAACAATAGGAAAGTTTAACGGCGTGCACCCGGATTCAAAGGTATTAAGGATTGCGATATCGAGTTTGAGTGGTTGCGGCAATACGACGGCGACGATGAACGTCGGCCGGACCTTGGGGCTCAAGGTCGTGAACTATACCTTTCGGGATTTGGCCGCTGATATCGGGATTAGCTTTGAAGAAATTCACGAACGATCGCAACAGAACCGAACTTTCGATTACTTGACGGACTTGAATCAAATCCGGCTCTCGCTTCAGCCGAAGGTGGTCGTAGGATCGCGGCTGGCGGCGTGGCTGGTCAATGCCGATCTCCGGGTTTGGTTACAGGCGTCCCTGGAGGAACGAGCCAAGCGGATCTTTCGCCGCGAGGTCGAAAAGGGGCTAACCTACGAATCCGTTCTCTACCGGACCTTGCAAAGGGACGAGCAGAACCGGAAGCGATATCTTCAGCTCTACGGAATTGATAGCAACGACCGGAGCGACTTCGATATCATAATTAACACCGAGAAGCTAACCGCTGAGCAAGTCTCCAGCTTGATCATCGCTGCCGCTCGATGGGCCAGCCAAAACCAATTGGATCGCAAGAACCTCCATCTTCAGCGGATCCGGAACATCCTATCAGACAGCCTGAAAATCGACCCGGCAGTCGTGATCGACCCGGCTCTCTCCGTCGACCTAAAAGGAATTTATCAGGCCCAGGCCAGTTAAAGGCGTGTCGGCGCCTCGCGTCGCTTAGACGCCCCCACGCCGATACGCCCCAGCTAGTCCAACGCAATCGGCGCGCCTAAACACTGGTCGGGAATACCGAACGCATCCACTAACGCTACCGCATCTCGACGCACCTCTTCGCACAACCGGGTGACGTGGCTAGTAATTGCTCTCGCTCTTTTTCCTGGCATAAACCCATTCTCCAGGAACCAGCCTTTATGTCTTTCCAGGTGATACAAAGCAAAAAGATCGGCCAATTTTCGCAACGGTCGCTGCAGATTTTGCTCGGGCACGCCGGCCACTGCTTCCAGGCAACCCTCCAGCACCTGCCGTTCTGCGTAAGCTTCTGCTAGCTCTAACAACTCTGGCTGAAGGCGAGTAAAGGCTGAGTACGCGTCCATCTTCTTTTGCCGGGTTAAGCGTCGAAACGCGCCGCCAGCCCGCAGCAACAACGTCGATTCCCGAAAGCGAAAGTGAGCTAGCTGCTGCTCAGGGTTTAACAGGGATGCGCTATCCGCGGTAGGACCGATGAACCTCTTCTTTAAAGCGTTCAGCCTTTGATCCAGGAAAAACCGCGCAATCCGGCCGGGATTCATCTCTTTAAGCTGGTCCTTTAGCTCCCCAAGAAGGTTCTTCGCGACCAATTGCATCAAGACGGTATTGTCGCCTTCAAAGGTAGTGAAAATATCGGCATCAGCCTTCAATGCAGCGAACCGGTTCACAAACATATAACCTTCGCCGCCGCAGCTTTCCCGGCAGACCTGGATGGTATGGATGGCGTTCCAAGTAGAGAACGCCTTTATTCCAGCGGCCAAACTCTCGACGGGACGCGTGCCGGTCGACCGCGGCTGTTCACGAATCCGAGCGAGGCGTTTCACCGCAAAGTCAAAGGCGTAAACATTGGCCAGCAATGGCATCAGCCTTCGTTGAGTCGCGGGGTAATCCAACACCAGGGTTTCCTGGGTGCCGCCTCCGAATTGCCGTCTGCGCGCTGCGTAACGGACCGCGACGGTGAGCGCTGATTTCGCCATATTATTCGCGGTTAGCGCCATCGTGATGCGACCGTTTACTAACGTGCCGATCATCGTGAAAAACCGGCTACCATTGCTCTTGATCTCGCTCCGGTATTGGCCGTCGTCGGCGACTTCTGCGAACCGATTCAATAGTTCAGTCTTAGGCACCCGCGTGTTATGGAACCAGATGCGACCATTATCGACGCCATTGAGACCCAGCTTAAGCCCGTTGTCTTCGATCGTAATGCCAGGCAGCGGCTGGCCATTCTCATCCCGGATCGGAACAACAAAACCGTGTACTCCATGATTAGCAGCTCCGATGTGCAACTGGGCGAACACAACCATGACTTGGCCGTCAACCGCCGCATTACCGATGAAAGTCTTCCCTGAACTGTATGATGGGCTGTTGATGATGAAGTCCCGGTGTTCAGAATCATAGACCGCGGTTGTCTCCAGCGCTTGGACGTTCGAGCCGTGACCGATCTCGGTCATCGCGAAACCGCCAAGCAACTGGCATGAAGCGGCTTTAGGCAAATATTTCCGATGATGGTATTCGGTCCCTAGCTGTTGGATGCTGCCTCCGAAGAGTCCGAATTGCACCCCCAGTTTGATTAAGAGGCTCCCGTCGTGAAAGCTGAGGGTCTCAACGATCGCCATCAATTTCCTTAAATTGGGCTCGCCATCGAGCTCCGGAGGTAGAAACAAGCGGCCTAGGCCCGCATCTGAAATCGTGCGTAACCAGCTGAGGACCTGGCTCCTGTACTCGTGTAGGTCCGCGCCCTCAAAATGACGAAACTCTGGCCGGGTGATGATGCTTTTTAGCAGGTTCCGTGTCTCGACGAATTCTCCATCGAGATAGGTTTGTAGAGTTGCCGGATCGAACCCAGTGAACTGCCGTTCGATTGGTGGATAGCTGCGGTCAAACGCTGGTTTGTTATCTTGCATACCGTGCTCGTGTCTACCGGTAGGGATGAGCTCCCGCTCATCCTGCATTTGCGGGACCGAAAAACGTGCCCCCGTGATTGACCATATCGTTAAGCAGAGCGCACGGTTTAAAATGTTCCCCAAACTTTCCAGCCAAATGGTTTAGCCGGCTGACGACAGTCGAGATCCCGAAACTGTCTGCGTACTTTAATGGACCGCCTCGGAATGGTGCCCAACCGGTGCCCATAATCATTCCGAAGTCCACATCTTCCGGGTTGGTTACCACCTTCTCTTCCAATACCCGGGCCGCCTCATTGACCATAATAAAGACCAGTCGGTCGGACAGTTGATCAGCATTGGTCGGTTGGAAAGACGGCTGTAACTCTTTTAGCTCCGGATTGGGGGTCTCTGACCGATCTCGGTAAACGTAAAAGCCGGCTCCGGATTTCTTTCCTAGCCAGCCCTTCTCGATCATACGAGGCAACACGTTATTGAGAGGCGGAAGGTGCGAAACTCGCGCTGCTAAATCACTTCCGACATGCAGCGATACGTCTAGCCCGACCTCATCATTGAGACGCAAAGGGCCCATCGGCATTCCGAAGCCCAGCATTGTCCGGTCGATCGCTTCGACGCTGTGCCCTTCAGAAAAAATTCTGATGGCCTCTACCAAATACGGCAGCAGAATCCGGTTCACCAAAAAGCCGGGACTATCCTGGACTAGCACAGGTAGTTTACCAATCGATTTAACGAACTGAATGGCCATCGCCAAAACCGTTTCGCTGGTCCGCGAGCCACGCACGACCTCGACTAATTGCATGCGATGGACCGGATTGAAAAAGTGAACCCCAACGACTTTCTCCGGATGCGCCATCCCTTCCGAAATCGCATCAATCGAAAGCCCGGACGTGTTCGACGCGATCAGTAGAACGTTCGGGATTTTCGGCTCAAGTGCGGAAAAAATCTGCTTTTTTAAGTCGAGCTTTTCGACGGCGGCTTCTATGGCGAGATCGACGTTCGTTAACGGCACGTCCTCATAGATTGGCAAAATCCGATCAAACCCGGCGCGCGCGTCGACCTCGCTTAAAATCTTCCGTTTGACGGCGTCACGATAAACTCGATCGATAGCTTGCAGACCTTTCCCCAGAGGCTCAGGCCCGATATCCTTTAGAACCACGTTAAGCCCGCGTGCGCTCAACCACTGAGCAATTCCCGAACCCATCAGCCCCGCTCCGACCACCAGAGCCCGCTTTGGTTTAACTTCCGGTTTCAGGTCGCCAACCGTCAGTTTCTTGGCCCGTTCTTGGAGGAAGAAGACTCGAATCAGGTTTTGGGCAACCTCACCTTTGGCGAGTTCGATGAAAGCTTTCTTTTCGTTCTCGAAGGAGGTTGCAGTTGGGCTTTTGAGCCCGTTGACCACGACTTCCAAGGCTTTCAACGGAGCCGGGTAATGCCCGCGTGTCTTTTCGATCGTCTTCTTTTTTGCTCGGTCAGCGACGATCGTTGCCAACGGTTTGATATTGGAAAAGTGAGTTTTGGTCTCTCGCTTTCGCCCTTGGCTATCAACAATCTTTTTTATAGCCAGCCCTTCCAATCGTTCCCGATGGGTGGAATCATCAACCAAGCCAAGTTTTTGCGCTAGCTTGGTCGGATATTGTCTCCCGGAAAGGATCACCTCCAGAGCGGCTGGTAAACCCACTAAACGAGGAAGCCGGGTGCAGCCTCCCCAAGCCGGGATGATACCCAGAGTTGTTTCCGGTAGCCCCACTTTGGTAGCCGAATCGAGCGAAGCAATCCGGTAATCGCAGGCCAACGCAATCTCAAGGCCTCCGCCAAGGGCGACCCCGTGGATCGTCGCGACGGTTGGAAATTTCAAATTAGCAATTCGATCAAAAGTGCGTTGGCCTTGCTCGATGATCCTTGCCAGGCTTTCTGGGCTGGGATCCTTTGAGAACCCGGTGAGATCGGCTCCCGCAATAAAGATCTTTGGTTTAGCACTAACAATGACTAGGCCACGGACGGATGAGTCGTTCTGAACTTGATCCAGGAAAGTATTGAGCTGTTCGAAGGTCGCCTGATCGAATATATTCGCTGCCGAGCCAGGGCGATCGAAAGTCAAAAAGGCGATCCCTGGCCCCCGCACTTCGCATAGAATGGTTCGATCCACGTTTCGTTTCCTTCTGTTCCTTTAGGGCGATGTCACTGGTACGATATCAATTTCGAGTTAGCCAAAGCGCCCCTCCTTGGCCACCTCCAACGCACAGAGCGACCAGGGCCTTATCAGCTTGCCTACGATCGAGTTCCTTTAACGCGGTGAGCACTAAACGCGACCCGCTGACACCGACGGGGTGGCCCAGTGCGATCGCTCCACCGTTCACATTCAAAATCTCATCCGGGATCTCTCCCAGAGCCGAATCTCTTCCAAGATGTTTCTTACAATATTCCGCTGAGACAGCCGCTTTTTGACAGGCTAGCACTTGGGCCGCAAAAGCCTCGTTGATTTCGATGATCGAGGCATCTTTCAACCCGAGGCCGACCCGTTGCTCCACCCGATTGATCGCGTGGATCGGCCCCATGCCCATCCTGGCAGGATCAAGCCCCACATAGTCATATCCGAGCAGCCGGCCCAACGGCGATAAACCGGATTCCTTTAAGCCTTTCTCGGTCATCAATAGAAGCGCTGCTGCGCCATCCGTAATTTGAGACGAGTTACCCGCTGTCACTGTACCGGTGTTCGGTTCGAACACCGGCTTCAGCTTGGCCAAAGCCTCCATCGTTTGGTTTTCTCGAGGTCCGTTGTCCTGTTGCAGGTACGCTTTACCATTCTTGGATCTGGACAGGTAGACCGGTGTGATCTCTGCGTCCAGATTAGCCCGAGCCGCAATGGCGCGATGATGCGAACGCATCGCGAAACTGTCCTGTTCTTCCCGCGAAATAGTTAAATCTCGGCTCACATTCTCGGCAGTTTCGCCCATGTTGAGCCCGCAAACCGGATCGGAAAGCCCCAGTTGTAGGGCTATCTCTGGCTTAAGATCGCTTAAGCGAAACCGGGTAGCCGCTTGAAATTTGTGGGTGATTTTTTTGGCGCGGGCGAATGCCCCAAATTTTTTGGCCGTTTCATAGGAATACAGCAGTGGCATCTGTGACATGCTTTCGACACCACCGACTAGAAAGATGTCACCGCGGCCCGCGATCATTTTCTCGGCGGCGTGGGTCACCGCTTCGAATCCGGACGCACAGTTCCGATGGACCGTAACCGCCGGCACGGATTCAGGAACACCGGCGCGCAGGGCGATGACTCGCGCGATGTTGGGAGCTTCCGCTGGTTGCCCGACACAGGCGAAGATGACCTCCTCGATCTTTTCCGGAGCAAGACCCGTCTTCGCCATCAGTAGGCTGATCACGGTCTTTCCCAGGTCCATCGCCGTGGTGTCCGCCAAGACCGTACCCGACTTGGCAAAGGGAGTGCGGATGCCGGCAACGATATAGATTGCTTCCTTCATAGCCAATTGATCAGTACATAGCCAATTGATCAGTGATCAGTAACTCAGTAATCACTAACCTCCGGTATTGAACGGCGTTCGCTAGCGTGGCACGTGACTCGGACCGCCTGACGAGTATTTTGCTGAGGATCGCTTTCATCTCCTAGCACTGATTACTGATTACTATTCCCGATACGAGGCAGACGCCAGCTCCTCTTTCTCATACAAACCGGCAATATCGCTAGCGTGTTTCTTCAAGATTTGTTTGCGCTTCAGTTTCAATGTCGGAGTTAGTTCGCCGCTGGCTATGGTCCATTCCTCTTCTAAAAGAGCGAATTTTTTAACCTGGCTATAACGGCCAAAGCGTTGATTACAGTGATCAAGTTCACTTTGAATCAGCCCGACGACCTTCGGATGCTTCGAGATCTTGGTGCGATCCTCGGTTGATTCACCCTCGGTGGCCAGCCAGGACTGTACCGCCTCAAACTGAGGAACGATCAACGCCACCGGGAACTTGTGATTCTCACCGACCACCATGCATTGGGCGATGAAACGCGATTCTTTCAGCTGATTCTCGACCTGCTGAGGAGCAATGTATTTCCCGCCCGAAGTCTTAAAGATTTCCTTCTTGCGATCTGTGATTTTAAGAAAAGGCCCATCCATCTCGCCTACATCGCCAGTATGAAGCCAGCCGTCAGAATCGATCGCTTCCTTTGTCAGATCCGGACGTCCATAGTAGCCCATCATCACGTTCGGCCCGCGATAGAGAATCTCCCCATCCTCGGCAATCTTGATTTCCCCGCCCGGGATAACCGGTCCAACCGTTCCCAGCTTGTGCAATGAGGTTTTCGGCCGATTCACCGCCACCACCGGCGCCGCTTCTGTGGGTCCGTAGCCTTCCCAAACCGAAATCCCGGCCGCAAAGAACACGCGGGCTAGCCGTGGCTGGAGAGCGGCAGACCCCGAAATAATGCCGCTGACTCTTCCGCCGAACGCCTCTCTCCACTTCCGGAAAACCAGAAAGTCTGCGACGACCATTTGCAGCCGTTTGGACAACGGGCAGCGAACGTCCGGATCAAAGTTCAACCCGAGATTAAGTGCCCAAAAAAAGATGCGCCGTTTTAGCCCGGTTAGTTGTTCACCGCGGGCGAGAATCCGTTCGTAAATCTTTTCCAGCAGTCTGGGAACGGTGCTGAATGTATCCGGTTGAACTTCCCTTAGATTTTGCGGGATAGTGTCCAGGTTTTCGGCGTAGTAGATCGACGTGCCCACATACGCATACATATTGACTACGGTTCGTTCATAAATGTGGCACAACGGTAGAAAAGAAAGGGCTCGTTCGTGACCGCAGGGTCGTAGAATCTCGGCGGCCGCTAGTGCGTTGCTCACTAAATTAGCGTGCGAGAGCATAACCCCCTTTGGCTGGCCGGTGGTGCCCGACGTATAAATGAGAGTGGCCAGATCCTCTGGTCTAACGGCGGTTCGCGTTTCCGCTAACTTTTCCCGGACCGCGCTATCGAGCAACGCTGTTTCTCCGGCCTCCGCAAGTTTCTTCCAGGAATCTGCGCCGGTTACGTCATCGTAAGTGTAGACGTTTCGGATATCCGGAACCTCAGCCATCAGCGGACGAATGAGCTCTAATAGACGTTGATTAGAAACAAAAACGAGGCTGGGGCGAGCATCGGATAGAATGAATCGATAGTCTTCGGCTGAGGCGTTGGGGTAGATCGGGACATGGACGGCTCCAAGCGTCAGAATGGCGAGATCGATGAAGTTCCACTCTGGTCGATTGTTATCGGTGACGTTAGCGATCTTGTCCCCGGCTCGGATGCCGGCCAATTGCAGTCCGCAAGCTAGCCGCTCGACGATGGAGAGCACCTCGGCCGTGCTGAATTTGACCCACGTGCCGTTTACTTTGTAAGCAAGCGAATCGGTCTTCGGAAAATGCGCCTGCTGGTACGCTAACAGGTCAAAAACGCGAGTGGGAGTCGTCGGTAACGGACTACTCATGTAAGACCCAGAAGGTAGCGGTTCGGTCCGCCAAAATCTAATCTCATTCTGAAGTCCGACTTTGCAAGCATATTTGCGCTCGTTTGGCGGAATTGGCTTGTAAAGGCAGCCGCAAAAGGTTCTTATTTTTTTTGTTGTTGTAGTATTTCTTCCCCCAAAGCCCTTCGTTTTTTTTACTCCTCCTATGAACTCTGCACCAGGATGGCGGACGTCATGCTCAACTGTAATTAGCGTAGTTACGTTCCTAATCTCTAGCCCGCCCCTAGTTAGGGCAGGCAGTTTCGGTTTAAACGAACAAAGCGTTTCGAGCCTAGGTAGTGCTTACGCCGGTGGCGCTGCTCAAGCCGAAGATGCCTCAACCATCTTTTTTAATCCGGCTGGGCTTGCGTTGCTCGACCACGGCGAGCTGCAAATCGGCGGACAATTTCTTAACGTCAATGGCAACTTCCAGAATCAGGGGTCCCGCTTAATCGCCCCCGGAACTCCGTTTAACCATGAACCGCTCACCGGAGGAAATGGCGGCAACGGTGGAGTGGATCATGTGATTCCTAATTTCTATCTTTCTCAACCCTTGTTCCGTAGTCCCGCTTACGGCGACTTGAGTGTCGGGATCGGATTAACCGTTCCCTTCGGCCTCGAGACGGACTATCAACCCAATTGGGTGGGCCGTTACGCGGCCTTGAGAACCAAATTAACAACTTTCGATATCCAGCCGACCATCGCTTATCGTTTCCTCGATCGAATCTCAATTGGAGCCGGATTAGACGTACAATATGCGTCCGCGCGTCTTACCCAGGCCATCGACTTCGGCGAGATCGGAGCGGAAGCCTTGGCTCCTTTTTACGCAGCGTTGCCGGCTCGCCTGGCTGCCTCCGGACTCCCGTCGGCCGCCATCCCCGGGGTAGTAGCGGCAACCGAGCGAGCCTATTCTGCGGCCGGTTTCGTGCCCCAAGGGCGCGACGGGGTGGCCGAAGTTCAAGGCAATGACTGGAGCGTCGGGTTTACCGTCGGGTTCGTCTTCGAATATCTCAAAGGCAATGAGCTGCAGTTTCTGCAGGACGGCAGATTCGGATTTAGTTATCGCTCCGCCATCGATCATACCTTGCAAGGGACCGGCCAATTCCGCGGGGTACCGAGTCTCACCGCTATCGGTGCGCCCGTGCAATTTCCTTTCCCCAGTGCGCTGCAAGACGTCTTTTTCAATCAAAGCGCCAGCGCTGGGTTGGATCTGCCGGCAATCTATCACTTCAGCCTCTACCAAAGATTTCTGCAGAAATTTGCCGTGATGAGTGACATCGAATGGACTCGCTGGAATCGGCTGCAACAGGTCGATATTACCTTCAACAATCCCTCTACTCCGACGAACGTTCTGAATCTCGCATATGACGATGCGGTCCGTTACTCAATCGGCTTTGAATGGTACGCCTTAAAACAGCTCACGCTCCGAGCCGGTTTCGCTTACGACGAAACCCCGATCCATAGCGCCGAGACTCGAACTCCCCGGATCCCGGACAACAATCGTTATTTCCTTTCTGCCGGGCTCCGTTGGCAACCTTGCTCCTTTGTCGCCTTCGACATCGGTTATGCCCACCTTTTCTTGCCGGACTCTGCCGTCGATTTCACAGACACCTTGGGCCATAACCTAAAAGGGAACTTTAGCAGTAGCATCGACGTTGTCAGTGCCGCCATCACGTTCCTCTGGGGCGGCCCGAAGCCGGCCGCTCAACTAGAGCCAAGCGGAAAATCGCCCGTAGGCTACGCGAAGTGACGGCCGTCGGTCCACTGTTGTCCACTCGGTCTACTGCGTCCACGCCGTCCACTTACGCCCTTTCGCCCTTTCGCCCGCTCGCCCTTTCGCTCGCTCGCTGGTTCCGCTCCTCTACCGTCTTCGCTTAGCGAACACTAACTGTGTCGTCACATTCGTCACCGTTACGAGGACGACCAGCACAAGTGAAGCGGTCCAAGCCAGCTGGATCAGGTGAGGATACGGATACTTACCGAACCGGTAAATGAGCTCTGCCAGGGATTGCGTCGGTTCGAAAAGCGATGAGAGCCAGTAGGCGCTGGAAGTTGCCGTAAACAGAACCGGCGCAGTTTCACCGGCGGCTCGGGCCACTGCCAACATTACCCCAGTCATGATCGCTGGGACAGCCTCGGGTAAAACCACGCGAAAGATGGTTTGAAATTTCGTGGCTCCCATGCCGTAAGAGGCTTCGCGTAAAGCGTGCGGAACTCCTAGGAGAGCTTGTTCCGCCGTTAACAGGATCGTTGGCAAAGCCAGAACCGCTAGCGCTACGCCGCCGGCTACAGACGATTTCGTATGGGTGCTTACTACGATCGTCGCAAACGCGAACATGCCACAAATGATCGACGGGATCCCGGTCAAGAGCTTGGCGATGAATCTGACAGCTGCTGCCAGCGTGGAACGCCTGTCATACTCCGAAATATAAATGGCGGACAAAATCCCAAGCGGTGCCGCGATCAAAAGCGCGATTCCGACCATGAGCGCTGTACCCTGGATCGCGTTCCCTAAACCACCCCCGTCTTGTCCGGGAGCAGGTGGGAGCTCAACAAGCACACTCGGCGTCAACAAACCAATCCCGTTGCTGACGACCAGAAAAATGATCGAGAAGAGGGGAACCAGCGTCAGGAACGAAGCCACGACGCAGATAACCGTCCAAAACAGGTTTCGCCCCAGGCGCATCCGATCTCTGATCGTTCGGGCCTTCAATTCTCGGCCGAAGTTTTGATTTAGAACGGCGGTCGACATAGGTTAGCGCAGGCCGCTGATTGATTTTTGGGCCCGGCGTAGTACGAGCTCGCCGGCCACGTTGACCAACAAGGTAAAGAGCATCAGAGCAAACGCCGCGTACAAAAGCGCGCTCACCTGCAAGTCCTCCGCTTCACCAAATTTATTGGCGATCAAACTGGCCAGCGTTCCGGCCGGCGAGAGTAGCGACCAGGTCAGGCGAGGGCTATTTCCGATGAGCATGGCAACCGCCATGGTTTCACCCATGGCACGGCCAAAGGCCAAAATTGTGGCCGCCACAATGCCGGGAGCAGCCGTGGGTAGTAAGACGCCAAAAATCGTTTCCCAGCGGGTTGCTCCGATCGCATACGAGCCCTCCCGAAGTTGTCCGGGAACCGCCACTAACGCTGTCCTGGAGATGGCGGTGATGGTGGGTAGCACCATGAGCGCCAGAACCAGACTGGCCGTTAGCATGCTGTTTCCCGATGCCGGTCCCTGAAATAGAGGCAAAAACCCAAGCGATCCGGCGATTGGTCCGCCGATCTGCTGAACGATTGGGATTACCACTGCGATTCCCCATAGTCCGTAAATAACGCTGGGAATCGCGGCCAGGAGCTCTACCACGAACCGAACCGTCTGACGTAGCGGAAGCGCTAAGAAATTCTCACTCAGAAAAATCGCGATGAGAACCCCAAGCGGTAAAGCGAATAGCAAGGCAATCAGCGAGCTGATGGCAGTTCCCACCAGGTATGGAAGCACTCCATAGTTTTCTGGGTCACTAGGCTTCCACGCTACGCTGGTAAAAAAGCCGAGACCAAAGCGAGAGATGGCCGGCCACGCTTGGATCAGAATACTGGCTGCAATACAAAGAAGAGTGGCAACCGTTGCCGCGGATGCCACCCAGGTAAATAGACGGAATAAATCGAACCGAAACCCTTTTCGGCTAAACCTTGGTGTCGGGGACTCGTTACCTTCCGTCATTCGGGGATTGGGAATTGTTTCTACTGGACTGAGTTTAACGCCGTCTGACACTTCTGGACGACCTCAGCCGGTAAAGGAATGTACCCAAGATCGCCCGATAGTTTTTGGCCATCCGTCAACCCATAGGTTACGAACTTCTTTAGCGCGGCAAGTTTATCCTTGTCACTGTAGGTCTTATATAACAGGAGCCAAGTGAAAGTAGCGATCGGGTAGGCATCTTTCGCATCAGGGTCGCTCGGCCAGGCGCGCAAACTATCCGCCGGAAACTGAGTAGTATTCAGCGTAGCCGCGCCCGAATCTGGAGTGGCAGCGACGAACTCGCCTGCTTTGTTCTGCAGTTGGGCGAAGGGAAGCTTGTTATTCTTTGCGTACCCGTACTCGACATAACCGATAGTGCCTTGGGTTTGTTTGATTAAGGCGGTGACACCATCGTTACCCTGCCCGGCGACTCCCGCCGGCCAGGTCACGGACGTCCCTTGCCCGACCTGGGTCTTAAAGTCGTCGCTTACAGTAGCCAGATGTTTTGTGAAAACGAAGTTAGTTCCGCTGCTGTCGGATCGAGTGCACACGGTAATGTTTAAATCCGGAATTTTTAAGCCCTCGTTGGTCTTGGTAATGGCCGGATCGCTCCATTTAGTGATTTTGCCGAGGAAGATCCCGACGTAGGCCTCGCGCGACAACTTCAGGGTCTCGACGCCTGGGAGGTTATAAGCCAGAACGATGCTGCCAGCGGTCGCCGGAATCAGCACAACTCCAGGCTTAACTTTTGCAATCTGTTCATCGGTCATTGCGGCATCGCTTGCGCCAAACGTCACTAGACCGTCCGTGAATTGCTTGATACCGGCGCCGCTCCCGACACCTTGATAGTTAATCTGAATTCCAGGGTTTGCCTTGGAGAACTCAGCGATCCACCGCTGATATAGGGGCGCCGGAAAGGTCGCTCCCGCTCCCTGCAGCTGGAGAGCTGCGTGAACCGACAGAGGCGAGATCGCGATCAGCGCGACTAAACCGGCGAACCGTGATGATGTAGTTTTCATATTCTAAACAGTCCTCATCCACTGATCGAAAGTTGGGCATCGGGCAAACTCTGCTTTGTGACATTTCTGTGACGGCGCGGTGGTTTGCAGTTCGGTAGGGACGAGTTCTTGCTCCTCCGCGTGCGATTAACCGGTCAGCCAATCGCCAACCTCGGACGACCGGGAGCTCGTCCCTACCGATTGCGAAAACTGTAAACCGCTAGCGACCAATCGCTAACCCTCCGCTCGTAATATCAACCGATATAAGAGGTTAAGCATGATTAAGGGTTGACTTACGCGCTCCGATTGGCGACTCTACAGCCTAATAATCGGTGCCGCGCCCCCAGAGTCACACCCCCCGAAAGACCAGCGCTTCAGAGAGACTTCTTGACGCTGCTGCTCGGGTATTTGCGCGCAAAGGCCTGAAAGGAGCCACAACTCGCGAAATCGCCGTCGAAGCCGGGCTTAGCGAGATGACGTTGTTCCGCAGATTTGGCACGAAGGAAAAGCTCCTTCGAGCCGTTGTAGAACGTTTTTTTGCACGCAGGATTGAGCCGCCCCCGGTGCATGAGCCGCCCGGCGACCTCCGGGCTGCTCTATTACATTACGCTAAGCTTCAACACCGGCTAATGGATGAGAGCTTGCCAATCATCCGAGTGCTTCTGGGAGAGCTCCATCATTTCAGCAGGGATCACCGCGATGTTTTGCACGACGTTTTCAAACCGATGCGTTCAGCGATGAACGCCCTGTTAACATCCCACCAGAAGAAATCTCGGCGCAGCTCTGACATCGAGATGCTCATCGACATGCTCGAGGGAGTCATTTTCATTGACTCCCTCCGTCGAAGCCACGGAGCAGTGACGTTATACTCTGCTCAACATTGTCTGGACACAGCCATTGAGATGATGCTCGCGCGGTTGCCGCAGGTCCAAGGACCAGCGGCGCGTCGGCCGAAGCGACGAGCGAAGAGCTAGGAGAGCGCAGCCTTGGCCGGACCTAGTCGGGCCATCCCTAGTCGGGCCATCTCGACACATAAGTTCCATCAGCATCCCCAACCCCGCTGCCGCGGGGTGCAATACGGACTTCGCGCAGTACTCCCAAACTCCAGTACTCCATCACTCCGCATGGCCGGATTCGAGGACGACGACAGCCTGCCCGACGTAGCCCCACGTTTTGCGTTGCCACCCGCTCAGAGTCGGCCTCGCGACTTGTCCTCCGTGGCCACGCCCTCGACCCTGGCACGCCCTCAATGTCGGCCTCGCAAGCGAGGCACGCTCCACGGGGGGCACGCTTGGCGAAGGAGGAAGCGAGGCACGCTCCACAAGAGGAACGTCGGCGAAGTCGGGAGTACGAAGCGCCTTGTCAGGCACATCGGTCCTGTTCGTCCCAGGTACTGGACGGTAGACCATTGCCTCGAGGCGCCGACCATTCCAAGCGACGCCCCTCCTAGCTCCTACCGAGCTAGAACTTAATCGTTATCGTTCCCTCTACGTGGAAGGGCAATTCGGCGACCACCGAGTCATAACCGTAGACCGGATCAGGCGGTCCCCAGAGCTTTTGGTTGGTCAGGTTCAATAACGCGATCTTGGCCTCAAGATGGTCATCCTTTGAGTGATAGAAGAAGGTTAAGTCTTCCTCATGTTGAGCCGGGATCCGGACATACCCGCCATACCCAAGGAACATTGGACCGGTGACCGTCTCGCCAAAGATCGCCCCAAACGTACCAAAGCTGGTCGGGATTTGATATTTAGCCAGCAGATTGGCGGCATGAGCTGGTACGCCAGGCTCCCGATAGATACCGCGCGGTAAAGTCCCTCCATTGTCAGTGATTACAGTCCCATTCGGGCCGAGTTGATGGACTGAATCGATCGGGAATACCTGGGCGACAAAGCCGGGCGAACCATGAATGAACGAGTTAAGATAGCTGTAGCCGGCACTCAGATAGAAGTTCCGACTCGGTTGGTAATCCGCCTCTATCTCAAATCCTCTCGCAGTATCCCGGGAAAAGCTAGCTCCGAGACCGGGGTTAATCCGGTGTTGTTGGAAGAACGCAGCGTTAATAAACAGCGTATCCCCAATGAGAGACGCTTTGGCGCCGGCTTCGTACAGGTCAGAATGGATATGCAACTCATTGGTTACCGGGATAGTAGCGTTACCGATGCCGTCGCCGGCGGGGAAACCACCGCCATTACCCGCGGAGTATGATTGACTATAATTATAGGTGAAATACGTCGTTAGCCATTTCCACGGCTTAAACGTCGGGCTGATGTTCCAATTCGGCTCGACCACTGACGCGCGCGCTCCGGGGGGGCCATTCGGATTCACGTTTCCCGCCGCTGCGGCTTCCGCGTACAGCGGGTCGTTCACTTTTACCCACAGGATATCCGCACGGACACCGGCTAGCAGTGAGAAATGTTCTCCGAAGTCGAATATATGCTCATAGAACGGCGCCACCGTAAAGACCTTGGAATAGTTAGTATCACCATTATAGACCCCCGGAGTTCCCGTCCAACCTGGGTTGTTCGGAACGGGCAGGGCTGTGAAGCTGCTAAAATTCACGTAGTGAATAAAGTTACGCGAAGTCGCCAGATTCCAGGCGTTGAGCGGTTCGTCGAAATAATCATCAAAGGCCGTGACCTCCTGGTAATGAAAATCGATTCCGAGATTGATTTTATTACCCAAAACGAACGCTGGAGAGCTTTGGGGAACCGGCGCCTTGGCTTCTTTGCCATCCGGTTCACCACCACTGCCTCCACCACCGAACGGAATATCAAAATTAATATGCAGCTCAGTCCGGTTTTCGAACGAAAACGCAGCCGGGATAATCTCCGAATAGTAAGCACTATCCTTGGTGTGCCGATCGATACCTTCAACAAAGGTATTGTTTACGATGCTAAAGTTATCGTTGATGGTGAAGGTCTGGATCGCCTGACCACGGATGCTTTTCCCGTATGAACCGTCGCCAGGCCGCAACAGACGGATACTGCGATCTAACTCAACCAGACCGCCAGGTTGAACCAGATTGCTGCCGCTCTGGACGTTCTGCGGGAAAGGAACATTGAATACCGGGAGACCGCCGCTGAGAAAACCAACAACATTGCCTGAAAAATACTGGCCGTTATCGATCAGGTTCTGGGTCGGACGGTTAAAACCGTTATTCTCAGTGTAGGTCGCCGAGTACCCATCAACGTTCACCTCAAGTTTATATTTGTCGGTAGGGATCCAGGTTACAGCAGCAAATAGCGATTGGGTCTGCGTGACCTGATTTTCGTAATAGCTGCCGGAGTCAATGCCGGAATAACTGATGCGGAATGCCAGCTTCTCCGGAATGATCGGACCACCGATGTCAATATTCCACCGGTATTGATCGTAGCTACCAAATGTTGCGCTCATCGCCCCCTGGAACCGGTCAAAGAACGGTTGTTTGGTAATAAAGTTAAAATAGCCGCCGACGTAGTTAGAAGCACCGTAGACGACCCCGGGCGGTCCTTTCAAAATGTCCACGGAATCGAACGCGTTAAAATCGATCGGCATACCGTTTCCATTGCTGGTCAACCCTTCTCGCATGCCATTGATGAAGATATCGGCGATTTGACCGCGGATGCTCGGATTCGATGGCGCGCCGAAATTGGTGGTAGTGAAGCTGCTGGTGGTCAACTTGGTAAAATCCCGGACATCAAGCACGCTTATATCATCCAACTGCGCCCGCGAAATGATGGTCACGTCCCGCGGAATATCCATCACGTTGAGATCTAACCCATAGACTGCGTTAATCGGACGGACTGTAGGCACGATGGCCTCGTTGATCGGAATATTGGCGCCCGTGACAACGACCTGCTGTAATTGTTGGTCGGAAGAAGTGCCTTGGCCCTCGGGAGTCCGCTGCGGTGCGGGTTCCGGGGGCGTTATTACCTGCGCCAGTGCTGTGGCGCCGAATGAGCAGAACAAGGTAAGACTGAGCACACCCTGAAAGCGCTTGATCATTAGTTAGTTCCCTGGTTTTGCGACTGTACCATACTAATTTAGTAGAGTTTTGTCGAGCGTGTTTACGTGCATTGAAACGCCATCTGCTAATCAGATGGTGGGACCCCATGCTGGTTAAGGCGGCAGGGCCAACCAACTGAGCGTCAGCACCTAGCATGCCAGAGAGGAGACGCGTGTGCGCGTGTCGGCGTAACGGCGTACCGGCGTGGGATAGAGTGGATCGATTGGACCTAACGCCAGTTAGCGGCCCCTCCACGCTGTCCACTACGTCTACTTCGTCCACTCAGTCCACTTACGCCCATACGCCCACACCCCGGTACGCCCATACGCCGAAGCTGTGACCTTTTCGCCAAACCTCACGATTTTCGGCAAAGCGCGTGCACTTTTCTATTCAAATGTGCACTATAAAGCACAAGAGCTAACTACCTATCTTGCCCAAGCTTTTGCTTTCTCTCGGCTGCCACGGAATCAACACTCTTTCCGCCAGGACCGATAGACCAAGCGCTGCAGCCGACAGGGTGGCGATGATAATGTTGGTGGCCCAGAGCCGGTCGCCGCGATAGTCATTCATTGCTTGGATCAGCATGAACCCCAACCCTTGCCGCGAAAAGAAAAACTCAGCCAGCACGGCCGCGACGATACTACTAGTAAATGCAATCTCGTGAGCAGCGGCATAATAGGGAAGAGCGTTAGGCCATAACACATAACGAAACAGTTGAAACCGGCTGGCATGCAGGGTCTGAAAACGTGCGATCAGGTTGGGGTCCACCTGTTCGAATCCCTTGATCACATTTGCTAGGAGCGGATGAAAACAGATCAGGATCACCACCAGAATCCGCGGTACGGGTGAGTCGCCAAAGCTAATAATCAAAAGACTCGCAACCGATACGATCGGTAAGTTTTTTAAGACGACGACCCAAGGGGTAGCCAATGACTTGAGCGCATCGAAATAAAGAAACGCAACGGCCAACGAAATTGCTAGCAAATTGGCAAAGAAGTAGCCGGTAACGGCGGTGGTCAGCGTTACAGAAGTGTTCCATAGCAGAGACCGCCATTCCTGAGCCATTAGTGCGAGCACCAGATGAGGAGGGGGGAGGACCGTTGGCGCCAGATGCCCAATCCAAATTACCCCGTACCAGACGATAGCGGCTGATAGAACAAAGAGGACAGCTGCGGTTCGGGAACTCATAGGAAAACGCCTTTCAATCCACGATAGCCGAGTGCAACGCGTCTCGTGCCGCCCGCACCAGATCGAGATATTGTTCTGACTGCCTCACCTCGAAATCGCGAATTGCGGGAAGCGGCACCGCGATTTCGGTTGCAATTCGGCCGGGCTGGCGGGACATGACGAAGACGCGCGTGGACAGTGTAATTGCTTCTTCAACACTATGCGTGACCAAGAGAGTCGTTCTGCGCGATTCTCGTAAAACTCCGGCCAGCCAGTCGACTAACCTCTCCCTCGTGATCTCATCTAAGGCGCCGAAAGGTTCATCCAACAGAAGCAAGGCCGGTTGATGAACGAGTGCGCAGGCGATGTTGACGCGTTGCTGCATACCGCCGGAGAGTTGGTGCGGATAACGATGCACCGCCTCGGCTAGACCAAAATGTGTCAACAAAGTAACCGGGTCCATAGCATCGCTCCTGCCGGTAATCTTTAAAGTTAGCCGGACATTCTCCAAAGCAGTGCGAGAGGGCACTAGCGCCGGACGCTGAAAAGCGACGCCGATTTCATGAGCGGAAGTGGCGGCCGAGGGCGGCTTACCAAAAATCTCGATTGAACCTGAGCTCGGTTGTTCCAGCCCGGCGCACATTCGCAACAGCGTCGTTTTACCACACCCCGAAGCGCCGATCAGAGCGATGAACTCTCCTTTTTCCACCGTTAGGTTGACGTCCTCGATCACCGAGTTATCTGCGAAACTCTTACTGACCGAAGAAGCCCTAACCGCTGGTATAGAACCGACGCTCAACTCCGGCGACTCAACCCTAGTTGTGGACGAAGTGCACATTATACTTTTGGGAAATCCTCCCACTCGCCGCCGCTCGTCCGGCTTAGCCGGTCGAGCGGCGGCTAAGGCAATTCGATGCCTCCGTATTGGGTTAGCAGCGTAGCCAAATTATTCCAGCTTTCAGCCGACATCCAAAGAGGCGGCTGCCCGTCGTGCCCGACCACGAAATCCTTTTCCAGCTCAAACCGGCGCAAGACCATCTCCCGCGTCAAACTCGCATCTTTACTATATTTAAGAGTAATATCGGCGGCTTCCTCCGGCTGGTTCAAATAAACTTGGATCGCCTGAGTTAAGGCGTAGACGTAACGAGCCACCAAACCCGGATTTTTTTCCGCCAGACTCTTCATCACAACGCTCACGTCGCCTTCTTCCGTCCAACCCAGGTCTCTGAACCGCAACGCGAGCCAGTTCTTATAACCCTGCTGTTCGAGGAATCGCGGTTGATTTTGGAACCAGCCTGCATAGAAATCGACTGCCCCGGAAACGAGCGGGTCAATCGAAAAGCCAACCTGCGAAACCTTAAGCTGATCCGCTGGTAATTTGAATTTTTGAGTGACGAAATCGATGTACCGCTGACCGTCCGACTGCACGCCGATCTTCTTGCCGATCAGATCTTCCGGCTTGAGCTCTTTGTGAGAGACTTGGTCGTTGCTAACGCTATGATCCAGCGTAATCCAGGCATACTGACTGTCTTTCAATAAACAACAAATCGCCGAGACCTTTGCGCCGGTCGGGCTGGCAACCAGTGACACCACAAAACTTCCACCAGGAACCACCGCGATGTCCAACGAGCCTCCTACCATGAGCGCTAGCGGATCTTTCCCCGGGCCGCCCGGTACCAGTTCAGCATCGATGCCCATGTCTCGAAAGAAGCCCTTCTCCACCGCAATGTACCAAAGAGCCGATTCATCGTTGAGGATCCAGGGCATACCGATGCGGACATGATCTGGAGAACTCGGGAGAGTAGGTTTAGCGGATGCCGCTTGCTTCAAAAATTCATTGGTGAAATACGTCTCAGCCGGGATCCTCTGCTGCACTTTTTTCAGCGCGTCTTCGTATGAAATTTGCGCGTTCTGGCTCGAAGGGGCGCCGCATCCGCCAAGCAGCAACCCCAAAACGATCGGAAGCAGATGCAAACGTAGATTGTTCATGATTTCGTACGTCTCATAGCGTTTTCGCTCTGCGCGTTCCAGCAGTAAACGTACCCGATTTAAGGGTTTACCGTTTGCGGTTCGCCGTTCACCGTTCGCAGGTTATCGCTTCCGGTCGGGCGACGACTTCTGAACACTAGACATTTCAGCAAATCATAAAGGAGATATATGGGTTATACGACTGATGCGTTTGCCGTGGGCGTCAGCAACGGCGAACCGCGAACCGCGAACCGCGAACTGTGAACTGTGAACTGTGAACCCCTCGACCATGCAAATTGAACCCGAATGGTTACTACAGCAGATCGATGCTCTGGCCATCATGTCAGAAGAGCCCGCGCCGGTGGTCACCAGGATTCTTTTTTCCGATGCTGATCTTCGTGCTCGCCAGCATGTGAAGCAGCTGTGTCGTGACCTCCGGTTAACGGTGAAGGAGGACGCAGTTGGAAACATTTTTGCGTGCTGGCCGGGTTCCAATCCGGAGTTGCCGGCAATTGCCACCGGCTCGCATATTGATGCCATTCCCAATGCCGGCCGCTACGATGGCGTTGTCGGTGTGATAGGCGCTTTCGCTGCAATCCGGGCTTTACAGGCGGCGGATTTCAAGCCGTTGCGTTCGATCGAACTGATCGTCTTTACGTCGGAGGAACCGACGCGATTCGGTATTGGCTGCCTCGGTAGCCGGTTGATGTCCGGAGCGCTGAAACCAGAGGATGCTCTCGCGTTGATTGACGTTGATTGTAATAGCCTGAGGCGATGGTTGGAAAAGATTTACGGAGTTGAACCGGAGCTGAGCTCAGTGGCTAAACCAAAAGGAGCTTATGCCGGGTTCATCGAGCTCCATATTGAACAGGGTCCGTTGCTCGATCGTGCTGGGATTGAAATCGGGGTTGTTGAAAGCATTGCGGCGCCGGCGGCCTTGCGAGTCCAGATTACCGGAGAGGGCGGGCATGCCGGGGCAGTTCTGATGCCGGATCGTCATGACGCTCTGCTGGCGGGCGCTGAGATCGCTTTAGCCGTCGAACGGGCAGCCCGACAAAGTCAGAGCCGCGACGCCGTCGCCACCACCGGGGTTTTCCGTATCCAACCCGGGGCGGTGAATAGTGTCCCTTTCCGGGCAGACCTGGAAATCGATGTTCGAGATACCAATCTGAGCGCCCGAGATGCCGCTTTGGAAAAAATCCGCGCAGAAATCACGGCAATCTGTCATCGTCGGGGTGTCTCTGCCACAGCCGTAGTATTGAACCGAGACGCGCCGGCTCTCTGCGAGCCTACGTTGACTGAGACCGTAGAAAATGGCGCTGCTAAGCTCGGATTATCCTCTCTCAGGATGGTGAGCCGGGCATACCATGATGCCTTGTTCATGGCGCAAATCAGTTCAACTGCCATGATATTTATCCCCTGCCGGGACGGAGTGAGTCACCGCCCGGACGAATTCGCTTCCGCAGAAGCGATAACCAGCGGCACCCGGCTGTTGGCCGAGGTCTTGCAGGAGCTCGCAGGAGAGGCGTGACGGCGTTTCGGCGTATGGGCGTGTCGGCGTATCGGCGTCGAGTTTCCGCGGAGCGTCCACTCGGTCCACTGCGTCCACTCAGTCCACTAAGTCCACTTTCGCCCGTCCCCCCCCGCCGCGTGCATTATCCTGTACACTGACGTTCTTTCTTACCCGCCGACTTCGTATTTCATTTGCACCGCATTGAGCGGGCTTCTATTTGTTTTCCGTGCAGCGGGTTAGTGACCTTAAAGAGGGATTTACTTTCGAACTCAACGGGAAACAGGAATTCGTTAAGGATTACTCCACTAACATTACGCTGCTCCAATATCTCCGCAGGAGAGGATTGATCGGATCAAAAGAAGGCTGTGCAGAAGGCGACTGTGGCGCTTGTACAGTCGTGTTGGTTGATACCGATGCCTCAGGCAATCATCAATATCGCGCGATTAACAGTTGTTTGGTCCCGTTACCCCTAGTCGCCGGGCGAAAAATTGTTTCGATCGAAGGTGTCGCCACCGCCGCCCAACTTCATCCGGTCCAGCAGGCGATGGTTAACCGGCACGGTTCCCAATGCGGTTACTGTACGCCGGGGTTTATCATGTCGCTGTTTGAAGCGTACCATCGAACGGACTTGAATGAGGCTTGGCAGGTCGATGATCAGCTTTGCGGTAATCTATGTCGTTGCACCGGCTATCGCCCGATTCGGGAGGCAGCTTTCGAATGTCTGGCCAAGCGGACCTTGACTGATACTCAAACCAAACCTGCAGCTCTCGCTGCGGGTGGAGCTAGCTTAGCTCCGATTGGTTATCACACCGCTGCGGGAACTTTCTTTAGACCGGTGACGCTGACAGAGTTGTGGGAACTCCTGGCGGTTTATCCGGACGCGCAGTTAGTTGCGGGGGCAACTGAATTAGGACTCAAGATCACCAAACTATTCCAATCATTTCCTTCTCTCATTTCGTTAGAGGGCATCGCTGAAGTCACGGTCTTAGAGCCGAGCGATACCCACTGGCGGGTTGGCGCAGCGGTGGCTTTGACCCAGGTGTGGGAGGCGTTAGGAAAAGAATTTCCGGTGTTGGTCTCAATGCTGCGTTGGTTCGGGTCTCGCCAGATCCGTAACCGGGCGACTTTGGGAGGGAACTTAGCCACGGCATCTCCGATCGGTGATTCAACCCCGGTGTTATTGGCACTGGACGCCAGCCTGGTTCTCGAGTCGGTTAGCGGCGCCAGAGTCGTGCCATTGAATGAGTTCTTTGTTGGTTACAGGAAGACCCAACTGCAAACCGGGGAAATCATCCGCGAGATCTTGATTCCGCGAGCGCGCCCTGCCGCCAGCGTAGCTCAGGAGTTTACTCGGTTTTATAAAGTGTCTCGCCGGCGAGAGATGGATATTAGCACGGTCGCAGGATGTTTCCGGATGCAATTGGATTCGTCCGGAAGAGTTCGCCTGGCGAGGGTTGCTTATGGAGGGGTAGCGCCAACGCCGGTCCGGGCAACTGATGTCGAGGCCGCCTTGGTCGGTAAGGAGTGGAACCGCCATACCGTCGCAGCCGTCGCTGAGGTTTTGGCCAAGCGATTCACGCCAATCTCTGATGTGCGCGGAAGTGCCGAGTATCGCACGGCCCTGGTAGCAGAGCTTCTGGAGAAGTTCTTTGAGGATACCCAGTCTGGCCAGGTCGACTGGTCGCGCCGAAGCGAAGCGGAGGCGGATTCCACCGGTCCGTTGCCCGTGGTTCCGGTGTTAATAAAACCGGCTCCTCCTCACGAAAGCGCTCATAAGCATGTTTCCGGCACGGCTTGTTACACCGATGATGCGGTTCCGTCCGTGGACCGTTTGGAAGTGTGGCCGATCTGTTCCGAGCGGGCTCACGCCCGATTTCGGATCTGGCGTCGTCCAGTTGAGGTGCGCGGAGTGGAAGCGGTCCTTTTCGCTGCCGATATCCCCGGAGTTAACGAAATCGGAACTGTCAGACATGACGAACCGTTGTTCGCCCGGGATCAGGTTTTCTACCACGGCCAATTGATTGGCTTGGTAGTAGGAGAAACCGAGGCGGCGTGCCGCTCCGCTGCAAAGACCATCGAAATCGAGTATGAGGATTTGCCCCCGATCTTGAGCATTGAGGACGCAATAGCTGCGAACTCGTTTCACACGGACCCGAACTTTATACGTCGGGGCGACGTCGACCGGGCGCTAGAGGAAGCCGCGTATCGCTTCCATGGCTGCTTCTCGCTGGGCGGTCAGGACCATTTCTATCTTGAAACTCAGGCCGCCATCGCTGTCCCCGGGGAAGACGCCTCGATGCAGATCACCTCTTCTACGCAACATCCTTCGGAGGTTCAACACCTGGTTTCCCGTGTCCTCGGTGTCAAGGCGCATCAGGTGGTCGTTGAAGCCCCTAGAATGGGTGGCGGATTTGGCGGTAAAGAGACTCAAGCTGCCATCAACGCCTGCCTCGCCGCGATAGCAGCGAAATACACTGGGAGGTCAGTCCGGGTCCGGTGGAACCGGGACCAGGATATGATGATCACCGGGAAGCGGCACCCGTTTTACGCCCGTTTTGACGTTGGCTATGAGGCGGACGGGAGGGTCGTGTCGGTACGCGCGGAATTGGTTTCGGACGGCGGTTGGTCGCTCGATCTCTCGACGGCAGTGACCGACCGCGCATTGTTCCATCTCGATAATGCTTACTATTTTCCTCACGTTGAATTTTCCGGCCGAGTTGCCCGCACCAACCTCTCTTCCAATACGGCTTTCCGCGGCTTTGGCGGGCCTCAGGGAATGTTGGTGATAGAAGAGATTATGGACCGCGTCGCCCGGTCGCTGGGTCTTTCGCCAGAACTTGTCCGGCAACGGAACCTTTATCATGGGCGAGGAGAAACCAACACAACGCATTATGGACAAGAAATAGAAGATAATCGGATACAGACAATCTGGGAGCAGCTGTTGCGATCGAGCAATTTCCAACAACGGCGAGCGGAAATCGCGGCCTGGAACTCGCAACGTTCAAGTTGTAAACGCGGCCTGGCGGTAACCCCGGTTAAGTTCGGCATCTCTTTCACAGCCACCCATTTCAACCAGGCGGGAGCGCTCGTGTTGATCTATCAAGATGGCACCGTCCAGGTAAACCATGGGGGAACAGAAATGGGTCAGGGGATCCATACCAATATACAAACGATCGCGGCGTGCGAACTGGGCCTAACCGCCGATCGAATCCGAGTGATGCCGACTCGAACGGACAAAGTACCGAATACATCCGCAACAGCGGCCAGTGCCGGAACTGACCTAAATGGGGCCGCCGTAAGAAATGCTTGTCGCGAATTATACGGGCGCTTGGCCCAGGTGGCGGCAGACTCGCTAACGCAAAGATACGGTTCCCCGGTGGGCACCGATGCCGTGGAATTCAGCCGCAATTTCGTTTTCCCAAAGAGCGCGCCGGAAAACCGGCTATCTTTTTCAGAAGTTGTAGGCGCCGCCTATAGTCAGCGGATCAGCTTGTCTGCAACCGGATTCTATCGAACTCCCGGTATTCACTTTAATCGGGCCGCTGGCCGCGGGAAACCCTTTCATTACTTTGCGGTTGGCGCCGCCGTGTCCGAAGTCGAGGTCGACGGTCGTACCGGGATGATGCAGCTGTTGCGAGCCGATATCCTGCACGATGTGGGTGAATCGATTAATGCCGCAGTGAATCGGGGTCAGATCGAAGGCGGTTTCATCCAGGGTATGGGGTGGTTAAGTATGGAAGAACTGGTTTGGGATGCCAAGGGCCGGCTACTAACCCACTCGCCGGATACTTACAAGATCCCGGCCATCGGTGATGTTCCCGCCGATTGGAAGGTAGATTTCTTAGCTAACGCAGCTCAGCCGAACAATGTTTACGGAAGTAAAGCGGTCGGTGAACCCCCGCTAATGCTCGCGATTTCGGTACGGGAAGCAATCCGAGACGCGGTAGCCGCTTTCGGGAACGGCGTAGGCCCGGTTGAGTTGGCTTCACCCGCGACCTGTGAAGCGATTTATCGCGCCATTCGGGAGCAGCGCCGACTAGTGGACTCAGTGGACTGAGTAGACGCAGTGGACCGTCTTTGGACTCACCGGGCGCGGGTTACCGCATCTGCTCTGTCCACTTCGTCCACTTGTCGCCGTGTCGTCTCCAGCGCTCACGGAGTTCCCAAACTCATCGACTTACCCGACCGTTTTCGCAGGACAGCTAACACCTCAGCCATGACGCTAATGGCGATTTCTTCCGGGGAATCCGCCCCGATATCAATCCCCAGCGGGGCGTGCACTTGCTTCAAGGATTCGGAACTAACCCCTTGGGTTCGCAACTCGTCATACACCTTTAACACTTTCCGTTTACTGCCGATCATCCCGACGTAGCCATATCCGGATGTTCCCAGGATCGCCTTCAACGTGTCGCGGTCCATCAAGTAATTTCGGTTAACCAGCAGAATGGCATCAGACGCGGTCCAATTCTGCTTACTGACAAAGTCAGCTGGGATTTTGCAGAGATGTTTTTGAATGCCCGGTTGGAATGCGTTCAGGGTGTCTTCGCGGTCTTCAATCACAAAGACATTCATCTCGCAACTTCGCGCCAGCCGAGCGATGGCCGCAGCACAATGACCGGCGCCGAATAAATAAATCGATTCTCCGGATGGTTGGGGTTCGATCAAAAGAGTGATTTCACCTCCGCAAATCGCGCCGAACGAATCCGGCTCCCCTTCACGTAACGGGTACCGTTTTAATTCGATCTTACCAGTTTCCAGACAACGGAGTGCATCCTGAATGATGAGCGCTTCGGCTTTACCGCCACCGATAGAGCCCGATATCTTTCCCGAGCCATACACGATCATTTTAGTGCCCGTTTGCCGGGGAACCGATCCTCGAGCGCTAGCCACGGTGACCAGCACACACGGTATCCCTTGGCTTCGGGCTTCCAATAACTCGGCTAGAATCGAGTAGCTCATGTTAACGCCGGCATACGCTCCCGTGGCCGTCCAAGTGCGTCAATACAAACGGTGGTATACGCCCCTCGGTAGCGGCGACTGCGCGTTGAGTTAATATCCGTCCGATCCGTTGAGGTCGATTTTTGGGCGGTACACGCCGCAGACCTTGGCGGACAGTCGCCGTTACCGGATTATTTTCCTCGTTCAATCGTCGCTTCAATCAAACCTTGCGGGGCGTCAGTGGGCACAAAAAGCGTGTTAGGATTCGTCTGGCCGAACGGCTGCAAATCGATGAGTAAACAGTGGAGGTTCGGCATCACCAAATTCACATCGCTGACCTCCGGACATCGACTCAACGCAGCTACACCCATGTCGTACATCGTTTTCTGTACGGAGGGGCTGTCATGGGCAACGAAACACTCGAGCATAGCGTCCAAAACGTCCGCGTTGGTTTTGTTATAGTCCGCCGGGGTTGTGGCGAAGCTCCATTTGCTGGCCATTCTGGTCGCCAGAATCCGATCCTGCGTTTCGGGCAGAGTCGTAAACTCATCCCGGTGAAAGTCGGCAAATACAGAACCTGCCGATTTGAGAATAACCAGATCGCGCACACCCGAAGCTAAACGGGTATGGGTTCTGGTAGCGCTAACTTCGCAGGTAGGGGTACATTTTTGCGGAGCCAAGAAGTTCGTCGGCGATGGTTGGCCGTCCGCCTCTAATCGTTGCCAGACTCGTTCGCTGGTTTCAATCGTCACTTCGCTGACCTGCGGATACTTTTCCAGGAAATGTTTGGAAAGATCCGATGCGAACAGCTCGGTTTGTTCCTCGAGTCTCTCGAAGGCGAGCACATTGACAGTATTTTTCATCGTGTCAGTTGCCACCACCAACCGGTTATCTCCGGCCGAATACGAGCTCTCGAAATCGCCTGCCAGCAAGACCTGCACATCGAGCTCCTTGATCGTGTGGAGTGAATCCCGTTGCAGTTTCTTAAGAACTCGAACTTTGGCTTTGCCGTAACGATGATATTTGAGGTTCATAAAGCGAAGACAGAAGACAGGAGCCAGGAGCCACAATCTAGGAGCTAGGAGGTTCGATAGCAAAGCATTGGCGGTGGGCAGATCGGCTGCACCCGTATTCTACCGCGAAGCGGTTGCAGGACTCAGCCCAGGGTTTTAACCCTGGGTAAAGGCATTGTTTTGTGGAGCGCTCTGAAAGGGCGCATCGTTTTTCGTCCTGGTAACGCAGCCAGCCCGGCGACCGGGAGGGATCGCGTCCTCGCGATCCGTCTTATCCGAGCCCCAGGACAAACCAGAATCCAGGGTTTAACTAGGTTTATAACGTAGACCTGTTCCCGGCGCGCGGGGACGCGCGCCCTCCCTGAATTGCACCTCGCGTCCGCGGGGTTGGAGGTGCTGAAAGGGCCCAGAAACCGTATGATGCGTTAGTGAATCTGTCCGCAACGCCAACCGTTTGTAAACTGCGCTCCGGCGCCACCTTCGGGGCGCATTTTTTTGGAACGTCTGACCCAGGGTTAAAACCCTGGGCTGAGTCCTGCAACCGCTTCGCGGTAAATTCTTGGCGCATCATTTGCTTAGAACACCGAAGCAGGCTACGAGCCATTTGCTTACACCGCTGTGGCGACGATCGCACCGGTTAAAAAAGATGTTGGATGCCAACTATACAATTCAGGACGTCAACCAGATGGAGGAGTCGACCTTTGTTTCCGTGTTCGGTGCTGTTTACGAACATTCACCTTGGGTTGCCGAAGCCACGTGGCAATATCGACCTTTTGCATCATTGGATACTCTCCACGCCGTAATGGACGAGGTCGTAGAAGGAGCTGGTCAAAGCCGAAAGCTGACCTTGATAAAAGCCCATCCCGAGCTGGCAGGACGGTTTGCCCGGTCCGGTCAGCTCACCGCGGAGTCTCACTCCGAACAAGCAAAAGCCGGACTAACCTCCCTACCCGAGAACCTCATCAAGCGAATGCTCGAGCTGAACAACAGCTATCAAGCAAAGTTCGGATTTCCCTTTATCATTTGTGCTCGTCTAAACAATGTCGCTACGATTCTTCGGGCGATGGAGGACCGGTTAAACAACCTTAGCGAGACGGAATTCGAGACGGCTCTTCGGGAGATTTCTAAAATCGCCAGACTGAGATTGGCCGGCATCATTGTATGAGTGGAAGACTTTCGACCCATGTGCTGGATACCGCTAAGGGCCGGCCTGCGGCTGGCCTTAAGATTCAGCTTTGGAAGATTGAGGCGGATGAAAGGCGGCTCCTCAAAGAAGTTACTACTAATCAGGATGGCCGAACGGAAACACCGTTGTTATTGGGGGACGAGTTGAAATCCGGGGTTTATGAACTGGTTTTCCAGGTTGGCCCTTACTTTCAAAACCTGTCGCGCCGTAGCGTAGCGGAGGCGGAAGCAGCGGAAGACGCTTTTCTAAAGACGACGGAAGACACCTTCCTTGGCGATGTCCCAGTTCGATTTCGTATCCTCAATCCCGCAGAGAACTATCATATCCCTTTGTTGGTTTCCCCCTGGAGTTACGCGACTTATCGCGGCAGCTGATGGCAAACATCGATTGGCGAGCTCGAACGGAGCGCATCTCTCAGAGATTGGAGAGATTAGCGGAGATCACTGACGAACCAGGCAGATTGACCCGCACCCTGTTATCGCCGGCGATGGCTCAGGCTACTCAATTGGCTGGTCGTTGGATGGAAGCAGCAGGCTTGCAAACATCAACCGATTTCGTCGGCAACCTGGTTGGACGAACTCCGGAATCCGGCCGAAAACAAATCTTTCTCATTGGGTCGCACCTGGACACGGTGCGAGATGCTGGCCGGTTCGATGGAGCACTCGGCGTCGTTATGGGAATCGAAATTGCCGACATTTTCCGTTCCGGCTTTGATCGGCCCTTTGCTTTGATGACGGTAGCCTTTAGTGACGAAGAAGGTGTCCGATTTCAAACTGCTTATCTTGGTAGCAGAGCGTTTTGTGGCTTGTTGCGCCCGGGGGATCTGGAGGTTTCGAACCGCGAAGGTTCGCTCCGACAATTGTTGGCCGGCGCACAATCAGCATTCCGGTTGCCGCCGGGCACTGTAACCCGCGACCAGCTCACCGGTTATTTCGAGATCCACATCGAGCAAGGGCCGGTTCTGGAAGATCGAAATCTTCCGGTCGGCGTTGTTACCGCGATTGCCGGCCAATCTCGCTTTCGTTTCAATTGGACTGGGAAAGCCGCGCATGCCGGCACTACTCCAATCTCTCTACGGAAAGATGCGCTCCTTGGTGCTGCTCATTTCGCGTTGCAGACCGAGACCGCTTGTCGCCGGTTCCCTGGCTTGGTGGCGACGGTGGGGGAGTTGAACGTCAGTCCCAATGTTAGCAACGTTGTTCCCGCCCGAGTCACCCATTCATTGGATGTGCGTCATCAAGAAGACGCCGTGCGCGCTGCAGCGATCGCCTGGTTGTGCGCGGAGGCAGATCAGATTGCTGCGGAACGGAAACTGACCTTGAAACGGATACTCGTGCAAGAGACCGCGTCGGTCGCGTGCGATCCAGCTCTCATCACGCGGTTGGCGGTTGCTACGAAATCTGTTACCGGAGACACCATGGAACTCCCGAGCGGCGCGGGCCATGATGCCGTGATCCTTTCGCAGCTCTGTCCGATAGCCATGCTCTTTGTGCGCTGCCGGGACGGCCTAAGCCATCACCCGGACGAGTATGTTCAAGACGAAGCGATCGAAGCCGCGCTGCGAACCGCAGTCACGTTTATCGAAACGATTGGGAGGTGATTGAGGTAGGGCGAGGCTCCCGAAAGACCTTACATCGCCAACAGGGATAGCAGTGTTTCGCCGAAATTCGGGGTGCCGGGCCGACAAACGCGCCGAGCCGTGACGCAGCGCTGGACCCTCGGCTCGGTTGTTTCTCACCTCTCACCAATCACCTCTCGCTTCTCACTGCGAAGCTACGCTCCGCTCGCCTTGTTAAAGTACCACTTCTCAGGTTTCTTATTCTTTTCGCTCACGCTGACGGTAGCGGACCCACCGTGGAAAACTACTTGGAAAGAAATAGCATCCCCGAAAAGTGATTTCTTCCATTCTCCGGTGAAGACACTTTTCCGGAGAGTGCCTTTGATATTCATCGGATTGTGAACCTGCGTCGACTCGACCGTCAAGACCAGCAGGCGCCCATCCGGATAAAAAACGGCTTGGGCCTTAGCCCGATGCTTGTCATTTCCGGCAACCAAAAGGTCGATCGGGACCGTCCCTTTATAGATCCCGTCGTAGTGATACTTACTTGCCTGCTCTTGAGCCGAAGCCAGGAAGGGAAAGAACAGGGCAGCCACAGCCAATAAGCTCAGTTTTTGCCAAAAGGTCATCGTCGCTGTTATAGCTTGCGTCGCCGCCAAGTCGCTAAAAAAATTTTCTCGCAAGCCTTATTCGTGGGCCGGGCGCAACCAAAGAAGAAGAAATCTCACGCATAGCCGCAAAGGGTGGGAGATGAGAAGTCATTGGTGATCGGGAGTTGGCGGTGGGGTGATACGACGATCCTAGGCGCGAAGCGCTGGCAAGATTGAAACCTAGGGCGAGTCCGCGAGCCCTAGGTAGATCAAAAAGAAGCGTTTAGCGCTGAAAGCGCGACAGAATCGCGATCTCGGGATGTATCTTGGCCTATGAACGGGTTGCCGAGCAAGCCAGCGTCTGTTTTCCGGACGTGCACTACTATTCAGCGGCGGTGTTGCTTTCTTCCGCGCTTTCAGCGCTAAACGTTTTTTTTTACGACGTCCCTAGGGCTCGCGGACTCACCCTAGGCTTTAATCTGGCCAGCGCTCCGCGCCTCCTATCGCCGCATCACTCATCGCCCCCCAATCACCTTTCACCAATCACTTCTCACCTCCTCACCTTTGCGGCTTTGCGGCTTTGCGTGAGATTTTTTGGCCTTTCTTCCTCCGTTTCCATAGATTTGTCAGCGATTTAGGCCTTTCTGGTACACGTTTCGCTACGCACGGGCACAAATATGGCACTGGGCCAAAAGCTGCAATTTTATCGCCGGCTCCGGAGGATGTCGCTTCGAGACGTTGCTGAGAAGGCCGATTGCTCGCCAAGTTTTCTCTCCCAGATTGAGCTCGATCGCGTCTCTCCGACGATCAAAAACCTGGAAAAAATCTGTAAAGCGCTTGATCTCACCGCGGCCGATTTTCTCCGTGACGATCCGGTTATAGAGGCGCCGGTAACCACAACCAGGCACCGGGAAAATTGTCCAGTCGTCATGCAATGGAGCGGAGCCAAGCTTCTCAATTTTTTTCCACCCGAGGTGAATACTCCGTTCACGGCCTTATTGCTGCGCGTCGACGTCAATAGTGTAAGTCCCACTCGCCATTCCCTGCATTCTCTCAAAGAGCTCTGTGTCGTTCTGCGAGGACGGTTGGCGTGCCACATCGGCAAGAACGAATATCCATTGACGGTGGGCGAAGGAATTTTCTTTGACCTGATCTCGCCTCATTTTTGGTCGAACATCGGAGACGAAGTGGCCGAGGTATTGTTCACAAGCCCCAACTCATTTCATCTCTTTGAGCAAGTAGAGAATGATGTTCGCTGGCATGTTAGTTGGAAACGCCAGAAGCGTAAGACTAAAGCGGTTAGGAAGCTGGTACAGGTTCAACGGGAGGGCAGTGAGGGTGGTAGGGAGAGGCTCCCGAGGGACCCATTATGATAGCGAAGGCCAGCCTAAATCGCCTCCAGTAAGGTTTGTATCCCGGCAGGTAGAACGGCAAAGCCTGAGGTCTTAACCGCAGAAACACTATACCCCGAAGGGGTAAAAGGACTGAGCCTGGGTTTTAACCCCAGGAACACCCACAACCCACGGCCCGCCCTCACAAGGCGCTTCGTTCTCGTCCTCGTGGTCGTCCTCGAATTGGGCTGACCGGCGTGCTCGAGTACTGCGCCAAGTCGGAATTGCACCTCGCGACTGCGAGGTTGGGGATGCTGAAGGGGCGGTAGATGTTTTTGTTCGGACTTCGTTCTCGAGGCGGTTTTTGCCTCGGCGGCTCTTATACCTACGTGGCGCCTTTCCGTTGTTTCATCCGCCACTTAATGATACCCTGAACATCACCCTCCAAGATGCGTCAGGGAGTTACGCATCGTTTAACTAAGAAGCCTCCTTTATGAGTTCAGATCCCCTCGATTTTCACGGAATTGATTACGTTGAGTTTTACGTATCAAATGCTCGGCAAGCTGCTCACTACTATCGTACGGCCCTTGGCTTGGTTCCAGTTGCCTATTCCGGCCTGGAAACCGGTGTACGAGATCGGGCGTCCTGGTTGCTAAGAAGAGGTCAGGTTCATTTTCTTTTAACCTCGCCGCTTGGTCCGGAGTCCGCGCCGGAAGTCTCGCGCCATATCTCGGTTCATGGTGATGGAGTTCGCGATATCGCTTTAAGAGTCAGCGATGCCCGGGCTGCTTATGAAGAGGCTTTGCGGAGAGGTGCCAAAAGTGTCCAAGAACCCCAAGAATTCGAAGATGGTAGTGGACGCTTCGTCCGAGCCACTATCGCCGCTTACGGAGACACCGTGCATAGCTTCATCGAGCGCCAAAACTATCGTGGTATCTTTCCGGGATTTAAAGAAATCCAAAATCCGCCGCCTGCGCCAGAGACTGGCATCGCGGCAATCGACCACATCGTCGGGAACGTCGAATTGGGGCAGATGAATCATTGGGTCGCATTCTATCGAGACGTCCTTGGATTCAGCCAGCTAACTCACTTCAGCGACAAAGATATTAGTACCGACTACTCGGCGCTGATGAGCAAGGTCATGCAAAACGGTTCCGGACGCATCAAGTTCCCAATCAATGAACCGGCAGAAGGAAAGCGCCGCAGTCAAATTGAAGAATACCTGATTCACTACGGCGGCCCGGGGGTTCAGCACATCGCATTATCAACGAAGGATATCATCGCCACGGTTGACGCCTTACATGCGGCAGGAGTGGACTTTCTGCGGGTACCAGAGGCCTACTACGAAGATCTGCCAGCGCGGATTGGCATAATCGAAGAAGACTATCGCGAGCTCGGCCGGCGCGGCATTCTTGTGGATCGGGATGAAGAAGGATACCTGCTCCAGATTTTCAGCCAACCCGTCCAAGATCGTCCAACCGTCTTTTATGAGGTAATCCGCCGCCACGGCAGCAAAGGTTTCGGAGCAGGCAATTTCAAAGCCTTGTTCGAAGCGTTGGAACGAGAACAGGACCGGCGAGGGAATCTGTAGAGGTGATTGGTGGAGCGGCGTCCCGGCTTGATGGCGTCATTAATCAGCGACGCCACGCCCGCGGTAGCGGCGACTGTCCCATAAAGACCTCTGGTCCTCAGCGGCCAAACGAATTGAACCGGAAGCGATTGGCCGTCCCTTGACTCCACGCGCAGTCGCCATCCCAGCGCTCGGATGGCGACTGCGCGTTGGGTTAGGCTCGGTCAATCTCTTCGAGCACGTTATTTGGCCAAGCACACGCTCGGCCCAAGGGGACAGTCGCCGCTACCGCAGGGGCCTCGCCACCAACCAATCACCAATCACTTCCCCGCGCCGGCCGGCAACGCCAACTTAATCCCAAACTCCCGTTCCGCGTACGGGCTTCCGGTCGCGTTCACTGCCGCTACCAAACCCGTCCAGTCGCCGTTGTACTTCTGCTCGAATTCTTTGATGTCCTGATTATAGGCGTCTAACAGCCGCTGCTTTTTATCGGTTTGGACAAAACTATACTCCAAACTATTTCTCCCGAGCTGAACCACCTCTTCCCAGGAAAGATTGAAGTTTCTGACGGCTATATAGTACTCATCCGTCATCGTCGAACCCCACATCCCTCGGTCATCGGTATTCAAACAAACCGGTATTCCGAAGCGCAAATATCGCGGGAAGGGATGATCGGCAAAATGGGGCACATAGCCGAGCAATTGGTTACTGATCAAATTGATCTCGATCAGATCTTTGTCTTCCCGCGCGTGCAGCATGGTGTCGGGATCCGAAAGCAAGTTGACGCCGTGCCCGATCCTTTTTGCGCCGAGGTAAAGAGTATCTCTTACATGATGGTTCGGTTCGTCGCTTTCGCCTGCATGAATCGACAGACTGATCGGCGGATATTTACCTTCCATCTTTCGATAAACGGATAAGAAGCGAGCCGGGAATCCTTTTTCGTTGTCCTCCCGGCCGGCCATGTTGATACCGACCCACAGGTCTCGGTGCCGGTTAACAAACGCATAGGCATCTTCCACTCCGTCTTCTGCTGTGGGCGCGAACCGGATCACAACTGCTTGAAATCGCACGGTGACACCAGTGGCAATAGCGTCCGGCTGGAGCAGCCGGTGACGATAGATATCTGCGACTTGATCCAGCGAGAGCGTATTTCCGTCCTGATCCTTGTACTCAAAGAACGATCCCAGACCAAACACGAGATTTTGCGTTTCGATGTAGCGAACGCCTTCTTCGCCGAAATGCTTCATACTCTCGATTAGCAGTTCGCTCGATACATACGGATTTCGCACTAAACCGCCGAGGCGAGGCCAAATTTGCTCGAAGAATTTGTCGCGGCCATCGCCGGGTTGGCCAAGCCACAGTGATGCCAGCCAATTCGCTTTGGTAGCCGGATCCAAAGAGCTCAGCGCTTGGTATTGGGCTTTCTCCGAATCTGGCAAACGATCATACTGCCACCGAGGAATCGTCGTATAATACAGAGGAGCAACCCCGCTCGGATTCGGCGAAGTTATCCTGGTTAAGGTATAAAACGTGTCCCCGTGAGTCTTGGTAGGATCGGTTGCGACCTGGTACCACCATTCCGGCCAATTGGCTCCGTCCTGATGATTGTGAAGGTCTCCTCCTTTTGGCAAAGCGTACAGAAACCGGTAAAGCTGTTCGTCGGTAGCGTTGTGAACGATCTCTTGGAACCGGCTCTCAAAGTCCGCGGCCTTCCCGGGAGCCGTTAAATAGAACGAAAACAGGATCAGAGACAAGAAGAGCAAATTTCTAAATCTGGTCATGGTCAAGGTGAGCTAATTAAGAACACGACGATGGCCGGCATTCAAGCTTGACGAGAAACCACGAATGGACACGAATGAACGCGAATATTTGTGCAGAGGCAAACATATAACCATATAGGGCGATTGACTGCTGCGGTGTGGTTCGGAATGGCGCGGTGATCGACTTTACCCCGAAGACGACATCGGTTTCTACCCCGAAGAAGGGGTAAAAGGACTGAGCCTGGGGTTTTAACCCCAGGAACAACCCCACAAAACACGGCCCGCCCTGAAAGGGCGGTAGGATTAGGCATTACAAACACATAAATATATGATGTAAGGATGGCATGCCCCAATCACTGGCACGTCTCCTGGTACACCTTGTCTTCTCGACGAAGAATCGAGTCCCGTTGTTGGCGTTGCCACAGCTCCGATCAGAGATGCACGCCTATCTGACTTCGATATTGCGAGGCCAGGATTGCGAGCCGGTGCAAGTGGGTGGAGTCGCAGATCACGTGCATTTGTTGTTTGGTCTTTCTCGCACGATCTCTTTGGCTGACTTGGTTAAACATCTGAAAACCAGCTCGACTAAGATGATCAAGGACAAAGGTCATCATGATTTCAGTTGGCAAACTGGCTATGGCGCTTTCTCGGTGAGCGAATCAAACAAGAGCGCCGTCATTGCTTACATCGTGGATCAGGAAATACATCACCGTAAAATGACTTTCCAAGAAGAGATCCGAGTACTTCTAAAGAAGCACAGCCTGCGATTTGACGAGCGATACATTTGGGACTGAACACGCAATTGTTCCGCCCCTTCAGCATCCCCAACCTCGCGGTCGCGAGGTGCAATTCCGACTTGGCGCAGTACTCCAACACTCCCGCACTCCATCACTCCGCGTGGCCGGATTCGAGGACGAGGACGACGACGAGGACGAGAACGAAGCGCCTTGTGAGGGCGGGGCCGGATTTATTGGGCGTTCCTGGGGTTAACCCCAGGCTCAGTCATTTTACCCCTTCGGGGTAGCAGAGCGACGCTAACGCTGCGTCCTTCGAGGGCCCAGGTTTACTGGCGCAATCGCAGCCATGTGTGAACGACTGCGTGGCGCCCAGCGGACTCTAGCCGCTAAAGCTTTGACCAAGGACTGCAGATCAAAGCGGCACACCAGTTGCTTGCCACTGAGGCGATCAGCCTCGTCACAACCAGTGTCTTGTCTGCTGAAATTGCGTTTATTTCACCAATACGAGGCATCACCACATGGAAACCACTTTTGTACCGGGAGAACCGTCCGTAGCCGACTTAGTTGCGGCCGTGAAGCTGCTGGTAGCGGATTTTGATGGACGTCAAACCAGTCGCGTCACTGGAATCGGCGGCAAGGCGTTCGAGTTCTATCCCACTGCTATCACCGATAACATCCCGCCGCTGCACCCGGAATTGTCACGGGCGGTCTGTCTGTTGAGCCGGTACCATCTCAAGGAGGTCGCCGCCGCCACCGTCGGCGTCGGAGAGGAAGATCGAGGAGCGATGATCATCTCGGACCTGCTCTTGTTTCATGGCTTACCCAGAACCCTGGCCCGATGGACACCGACCGGTGCGCCGGGAGAAATCAAGGTCCCGTTGGCAAACGAATACGTGCAGGAAGGCAGCATTAACATCTATCTCAATGGGATTACCGCAGCCGATCGCGTGATTCTGATCGATGACTTGATTAGCACGGGTGGAACCTTGGTTGCTTTAGTTAAGGCGATCCGGGAAGCCGGCGCCCAAATTCTGGAGATTTTGACCATTGGTGAGAAACAGGAAAATCATGGTCGCCGCCACCTATTAGAAGAAACTGATCTATCACTGAAGACAATGCTGGTCACGACCCTGGTCCCGTCAGAAACCGGATTCCGATCTAAAGTAGTCCAGGTAAATCTCGGAGATATGCCGGCCTGGTTAGCTGAAAAGGTAGCAGAACATTTTCCGGTTGGTTTCTGTCGGTCAGGTTCTGGCGAGCCTTGTTCAGAATAATGCACAGTTGTGCATCATTTGCCGCATTGGTTCTTTTTTTATGCTTTTCTGATCACCCATCCCTCGCTTAAACAACTTGGGATAAAATCTGCTCCTCCCTTCTCATGCTCGAACGCCTTTTCTCCCTGAAAGAACATGGTACGTCTCCGGCTCGCGAGGTAATTGCCGGGCTGACCACCTTTGCCGCGATGGCTTATATCCTCGCGGTAAATCCATTGATCTTGTCTCAGACCGGTATCGACAAAGGTGCCCTGGTTACGGCCACCGCCATCGCGTCAGCGGTCATGACCATTGTCATGGCTTTGGCTACCAACTACCCGATCGCTCTGGCTCCGGGCATGGGGTTGAATGCCTTTTTCACCTATACGATCTGTCTAGCGAAAGGAATCCCGTGGCAGGCTGCTTTGGGTTTCGTTTTTTATAGCGGGCTTATCTTTCTCGGCTTGACCGTTAGCCGTTTGCGGCAGCGGATCGTAGAAGCCATTCCATTCGAGCTGAAACTCGCGATTACTTCCGGTATCGGCTTTTTTATTGCCTTGATTGGCTTGGAGAATGGCGGATTGATCGTTCTCAATTTAGCTGTCGTTCCTAAAAATGGAGCTCCCCTAGCGGAGGCATCACCCTATTTAACGTTAGGTGATCTGGGGACAGCTGCCCCTTGGCTAGTTATTATCGGGATCATCTTAACCGGAATTCTTGTCGCTAGACGGTTACCTGGCTCCATTGTGCTAGTAATCTTGCTTATAAGTGTCGCCGGTCTTGTCATCCCGGCAGCGGACGGATCAGGAATGATCACCAAACCGCCCGGCGCTATCTTCAATCTACCTTCCTCTTTGGCGCCCAGTTTCCTAAAACTGGATTTAGGCTATTTTTGGCAACACTGGTTGACTGCCCTCCCGCTGGTCCTCTCTATCTTGTTTGTCGATTTGTTTGACAATATGGGCACTCTAATCGGGGTATCCAAACGAGCGGGCCTCCTCGATGAAAAGGGCAACCTACCAAAGGTTGGACGCGCCTTTATGGCGGATGCCTGCGCCGCGATGTTCGGGTCGACTTTGGGTACATCTACAGTGACGAGCTACATCGAGAGTGCGGCTGGGGTTGAGGCGGGTGGCCGTACCGGAATGACATCAATTGTCACTGCGATCTGTTTCTTGCTGGCCCTTTTTCTGACCCCGCTCATTTTGATAATCCCTGCGGTGGCCACTGCGCCGGCCCTAGTCGTAGTGGGCGCCTTTATGATGCAAGGATTAGCCGAGCTAGATCTACGCGATTTTACCAAGGCTGCCCCAGCTTTTATGACCATCGTTATGATGCCGTTCGCGTTCAGCATCAGTGAAGGAATCGCTTTCGGTATCCTAACCTATGTTGGTATCAAACTCGGTACCGGTAAAGCAAAGGAAGTCGGAGCACTGACCTATCTCCTAGCCGTGCTCTTCCTGTTGTACTTCGTGTTCGAACATTAGAAGCCTTGATTTGACGGTGCTTCTCGAACCCGATTTCGGTAGGATTTATCCCGAAGGGCTGACAGGACTGAGCCTGGGGTTTCTATGAAGCCGAACTTGTCAAGGCCGCGCTGCAAAAAAGTATTTTCTTAAAGTTTTGCCCGTTTGGACCGCGATCAGGCGACAAGACACCTACGACTGGCTCTTTGGTGTTTGATCGACA
>Ga0185299_10000982_pt1 | contig 64928 bp, 47 predicted proteins | sample PaiPotPPA55metaG_FD_128002 | JGI IMG/M metagenome (GOLD analysis project Ga0185299, IMG submission 128002) | Iron sulfur acid spring bacterial and archeal communities from Banff, Canada, to study Microbial Dark Matter (Phase II) - Paint Pots PPA... ... | reverse complement strand
GTCCAGTACGAGCCCATCTGCTCCGACAATTTGTAATCCTCAGCCCGCCAAGAAATCTTCTTCCAATCCAGCGTCCCAAATACATATTCAATCTCCGCGGAGTGATACGCCAGTCCCGCTTCACTCTCATGTCCTTCCGAAGACGGAGGCATCTGATCAAATTCATAGCGATAAACAGCCGCCTCCCCTGTCTGCAGGTGAATTTCCATCCATTTCCATGTTTCAAGAGCAATAAAGTCTGCCGTACTCAACAACGCCGCTGAGCTTTTCACTTCCTCATCCGACCCACCCGGAAACAATTTCACCGCTTCTGCAGCCGCTTCACCAAAAAGCTGCCGAATTTTCGCCGCATAATTCTCCTTGTTGACCTGCTGCTTCCCAAAAAACCGCTGATAGCTGCCCTCGTCGCGGTTCCATCCCGCCAATAACGGAATGTGCGCTTGCTCACCCATGGCATAAATCTCGTAAGCGGTCACGGGCATGAAATATCCATCGATATTAGGTCGGAAGCGCAAATTGTCATTCTCACCTCTGGAGGCTTCCAACAGTTTTTGCGCACTCACGGCCCGCCATTGTCCAAGCGATTTAAGTCCCAGCGATTCGGCGAACACCGCGTCCCGCCTTTCGCTCTCCGCCAGTGGTTTCGCACTCACTGTCTTCCCAAAAAATGTCCCGCTCTCCCCAATCGCTGCGTGAATCAATTCTTTTGACAATGGCGACGCCATCAGCGCGCTCGCCGCGATCGATCCCGCCGACTCTCCAAAAATAGTGACGTTATTCGGGTCGCCGCCGAACGCCGCGATATTCTCGTGCACCCATTTCAGCGCCGCCGCTTGATCCATCAACCCATAATTCCCCGAAGCATGATGCGCCGACTCAGCCGTCAATCCCGGATGCGAAAAGAATCCAAAAATCCCCAACCGGTAATTCATGCTCACGATCACCACGCCCTTGTGCGCCAGGTGTTCGCCGTCTTGCCGTGGTTCCGAGGTCGACCCCGCCTGAAAGCCCCCGCCATAAATCCACACCATCACCGGCAGTTTCGTCTTTGCCGAAATCTCCGGCGTCCACACATTCAGATATAAGCAATCCTCGCTAGGCCCCGAATCGCGAAATACCATGTCCTCATAAATTCGCGCCTGCATACACCGCGCGCCAAATTCGTTCGCTTCTATCACGCCCTTCCAGGGAGCCAGCGGCTGCGGCTCTTTCCACCGCAGCTCCCCCACGGGGGGCGCTGCAAACGGTACGCCCTTAAAAATCACCACCTTCCCATCCGCGCTCTTCATCCCCGACACCACCCCCGCTTTCGTGCGCACCTGCACCTGCGCACCAAGCGAGCCAACCCAAAACAACACCACGGCAATCGCTGCGATCACGCGTATCGCCAGCATCTTCATCATTGTTTTCCCCGTCGGCTGCCAGTCTAAGTTCCGTCCGCCTGAAGTCTCGCAATTGTAAACTGCCAATCCGGACGCGCCATCAAATCCAAACGTCGCCGAGAACCGTATAACACGGTGGGCCGTCTAACCCGAAGAATTTACATCTACGGCCTTGACGGGCTGGTTGGCATACCACAGAATTTTCCGGTTTGCCGCTCACAATATGCGCGAAACAAAGCAATTACACGCTGGATGCAAAAAATCGTCACTCTACCGTTGCGTCGCCATTCCCTCACTCATTCAAGAATCAAATCAGCCCCATCAAATTTTCAGTGGCAACGAAACCTTTATCGGCGTAACGTATCCCACAGTTTGGCTGTCACATCGGCGCCTCCTCAGCCGCGCCAGTGCACAAAAATTTAGGCCGAAGTCTACCTGCTCGCACTCGGCTCACAGATCTTCATGGCAGTTCTTCTGCCTGAGGGATGCAGTTAAATTTCAAATCGATGGGGGTTCTTCAGCATATGACTAAGTCGAATAAGTTTCTCATCACCGGCGCGGCTGTCGCGGGCTTGCTCGCAGGCACCAGCGCAAGCATCAAGGCGTCCAATCTGTTGCCTGGCGTAAAGTCTGCTATGACCGCCCAGGATGACAGTGCCGACAAGCCCTCCGGCAAGAAGGTGAAAGAAAAGCACGCCTGTAAAGGCCAAAACTCCTGCAAGGGTAAGGGCGGTTGCAAGTCCAGCGACAACGGCTGCAAAGGCAAGAACTCTTGCAAGGGCAAGGGCGGCTGCGCTACCGACGGCTCCAAGATGCCGGACGAGAAGCCCTAAAACACTACCGACACTCTTCCGCGTGATAGAGGGCCGGTCCATCTCCGCCGGCCCTTTATCCGCTTTATCCTTGTCCTGTGAATCTAATTTCGCCTTCGTGAATCAGATTTATCCTGGAGTTCCTATGGGCACCAACCGTTTTAACAACTTCACTGAGTACGGCATTGGCATCGGCCTGCGCGCGCCGCACTACGAGCACATCTTGTCGCGCAAACCGGTCGTCGACTGGTTTGAAATTATCTCCGAAAATTTCATGATCGATGGTGGCCGTCCCCTGCAAATCCTCGATCAAATCCTCGAGCAATACAAAGTCGTGCAACACGGCGTCTCCATGTATTTCGGCTCCGCGGAAAAACCTAATCGCGAGCATCTGCGGAGACTAAAAGAATTGGTCAAGCGCACCAAAACCCCGTGGCTCTCTGATCATCTTTGCTGGGGCAGCGTGGACGGGCGCTACACTCACGACCTGCTCCCCATGCCGTATACTTTTGAAGCCGCCAAACTTACCGCGCAGAAAGTCCGCGAAGTCCGCGATTATCTCGAAGTGCCGATCGCAGTGGAAAACGTCAGCAGCTACGCCGAATACCACGTTTCCGAAATGACCGAGTGGGAATTTCTTAACGAAGTGGTCGAGCACGCCGACTGCGGCATCCTTCTCGATGTAAACAATATTTACGTCTCATCGCAGAATCACAGCTTCGATCCTTTCACGTATGTAAACAGTGTCCCCGCGGAGCGCGTGGCGCAAATCCACATCGCCGGCCATTCCAAATATCGCAAATATATTCTCGACACTCACGATCATCCGGTCATCGATCCGGTGTGGAAGTTGTATGAGCGAGCTATTCAGCGCGCCGGTCACACCGCCACGCTGCTCGAATGGGATGACAGCATCCCGAGTTTCAAAGAAGTTCACGACGAAGCGCTCAAGGCCAACCGCTTCCTCGCCGCCACCGCGCTGGCGACCGCCGTATGAAGCTGCTCGAACTCCAGCGCATCATGGCCCGCGCGGTTATGCAACCGCTCACCTTTACGGAGCGTATGCAGCGCACCGCTCCCGATGGCCAGCCGATGCGCGCTTATGCAGCGCGCTTTATCAAGCCCAACGACCGACTCACTTCCTTCGAACGCCTAGAAATTTATAATCGCCAATACTGGTTTCGCTTACTCTCCAGCATGGTCGAAGATTTTCCCGGCCTGCGCGCCGTTCTCGGTGCCGCGCGCTTCGAAGCCATGTCTAAGGCCTACATCACAGATTGCCCTTCGCGCTCGTTCACCCTTCGCAATCTGGGCTCGCAATTAGAATCCTGGCTGCACAAAAATCCGCGTTGGGCAGGGAAGAAGCAAGCCCTGGCTCTGGACATCGTGAAACTCGAATGGGCAGAAATTGAAGCCTTCGATGGCAAAGCCGAGCCGCCACTGCGACCTGAAGACTTAGCCGCCAACACAGGCACCAATCTCCATCTCCGTCTTCAGCCGTACGTCCAATTGCTAAGCCTTCGCTATCCCGTCGATGATCTCCTGCTTGAAATAAAAAACACCAGCGATGACAACGAAGTCGCCAGCAATGCCTTCCAGGAGCGCCGCAAACGTAAGCGCGTGCAAACCGTCGCAAAACTAAAACCCGCGGCCATCGCGCTGGCCGTTCATCGCATCGATAACAGTGTCTATTTCCGCCGTTTAGAACCTGAAGAATTCGCGCTCTTAGCTGAATTGAAGCAGGGAAGAACACTGCAAAAAGCTATCGACGAGGTCTTTAGCGAAAGTGAAACATCGCCGCAGGAGCTGCCCGCTCTCGTTCAACGCTGGTTCCACAACTGGGCCGCGCTCGGCTGGTTTTGCCAACCCCAACGCGAAACTGAAACTTCTGCCCGCTCCAAGAATCGTATAAAAGGAAAACCCGCTGGCGCACGACGCAAAAATGCTTAGCGCAAGCTGAAAGGAGCGTCCAGCCCACCATGAACGATCTCCTTCTTCGGCTCAAAAAACTCTACAATTTGTTTTTCTATTATGTGGCTTTCGGTCAATCGCCTTTTCTTCTTTTCGTGCGGCTCTACTGGGGCTATCAACTCATCCAAAGTGGCTGGGGCAAGCTCCATCATCTCGACAAAGTCACCGAATTTTTCACCAGCTTGAATTTGCCGATGCCCGCGCAAACTGCCTTCGCCATTTCCTGCCTCGAATTCTTCGGCGGCATCTTTCTTGCCATCGGCCTGCTCTCCCGCCTGACTTCTCTCGCGCTGACCATCAACCTGATCGTCGCCTACATCACCGCCGATCGCGAAGCCCTCTTCTCTATCTTCTCCGACCCCGACAAATTTTATGCCGCGGCCCCATACACCTTTCTCGTCGCATCCATCATCGTATTATTGTTCGGCTCAGGAAAATTCGCTGTGGACTATTTGCTCGAGCGGCTGTTTCCGACCGTGCCCGGAGAAAAAAAGTCACCTCTGGCCTGGTGACCAAGCCTTCGCCCGAAAAATCTTTTTGGGGTCCGCATGCTGCAAGCTGTGCTCGCGCGTTTCCAAGTCTTCGTTGTACTCTTATCGCTTATCACAACCGCTGGCTCTTTTGGTGCTCGCGCGCCTCAAATGACTTCCACTCTTATCGTCGGTGGTTCCCACATCGACATCACTGTCGACGATGGCAAGCTTAACGTTCCTCAAGCAGACGTGACCGCCTGGGTGCAGGCCGCCGCCGAATCGGTGACCGCTTACTACGGCCATTTTCCCGTGCCGCATCTCACGGTGCGCATCATGCCTTACTCCGGCCACGGTGTAGGCCACGGCATGACTTTCGGTATGCGCGGAGGCTTCATAAAAATTGGTCTCGGCAGCGACACCACCAAAGCCGAATTAATGAACGACTGGATGATGACTCACGAAATGATCCACCTGGCTTTTCCCTCCGTCGCCGACGAGCATCATTGGATCGAGGAAGGCATCTCGACTTACGTCGAGCCCATCGCGCGCATTCGCGCCAGCCACATGAGGGAAGAACAAATGTGGGCCGACCTCATCCGCGACATGCCCAAAGGCCAACCGCAAGCCGGTGACGAAGGTCTCGATCGCACCCACACGTGGGGACGCACCTATTGGGGAGGCGCGCTATTTTGTTTCGACGCCGACGTCGAAATCCGCCGGCAGACCCACAACAAAAAAGGATTGCAGGACGCTTTGCGCGGCATCCTCGACGCCGGCGGCAATATCACCAATGATTGGGAACTGACGAAAGCTTTAAAAATCGGAGACCAAGCGACAGGCACATCTGTCCTCAGCGATCTCTACAATCAAATGAAAGACAAACCCGTGAGCGTCGACCTGCAAGAAAAATGGAAGCAATTAGGTATTGAGTGGAACGGTTCCACCGTTCACTTGCGCGATGATGCTCCCGAGGCCGCCATCCGCCGCGCCATCACAGGAGTTACTTTGCCTGCGAGCCCGAGTGCCGACGCGAGCGTTCACTATGCGGGCAACGCCATAGCCGTCATGGCTGGCCGTAAATCCTCTTAATCCGTTTTTGCTAGGAAAGGAATATCTGTTTTCTGCGGCGATCAAACACGGAGCTGCCCCAGGCTCGCAGTTGAGTTATGAACCTGGGTCGTTCTTTTTCACGCCGAGGTTCCACCACTGGATACTGTCTACCGCTCATCCGGAAACACCGGAAGCACCAGCGTATTCACCGTTGCGGGATCGTCCCGCAACTTAATATAAAGCAGCGTCCCGTTCGGCCGCGGAACGCTCATCGTGGATTCCATAAATCCCGCCGGCACCGGACTCGTATGTGTAAATTGCGGATCGGACGCCACCGAATCGATCAAAAATAAATTCGTTCCGCTCAACTTGCACTGCTTGTCCGGACTATCCGGGCAACGAATTTCCTTGAGCGTCGGCAACCGCACCAAGTTCGCCAGCGGCTGCCAATCACCCTTGGCGCCCTCGCCGTCCACAGGACGGAACCGCAACGGACCAAACGCGGACGCTCCAAAACTCTTCAACGGATCGAGTGTCGCCAGCACATTTTCCGCATCCTGCATGACCAGATTCCCGTCGGTCACGCTCAGTGAAACATGAAATGCTTCATCCGCCGTCGCCACCTCAATCTTTTCTGCATGCGAGAACTTTTCCGGGATCACCGCCCTTAAAAAGAAAGCCAACCGCGCATCTTGCGGCAATTCATCCGCACTCCCGAAACGCACCGCAGTGGGCGTCGGACCCGGCTGCACGTTTTTGCTGAGCAGCGTCACCTTCGGCCGCGCGGCCTCCACGGTGGTCTGCAAGTCCAGCACCCGCGCATCTTTCAGCGCCACGTGCGCCACCACTTTTTCCTCCGGCAGCAGCGCATTCGCCGGCGGCGCCGTCGCAGTGGCCAGACGCAATTCATCCTTCTCATTTGCACGCGACAATTTCGCTGGAGAAAATTTCACGCCCTTCAGCTCCACACTGTCCACTTCATCGAGCCGTGTCCCGCGCAACACTCCTTGCTGGTCGCCGGAATTAATCGTGAAGCGTTCCAGATGTGCTGCTTCCGAATAGGTGTGCAGCAGTACCTCATCGCTTTTCGCCAACCCGAATTGCTTCACCGACATCGTCACCAGGCCCGGCGCTTCGTCTTTCAATCCCACGCCAACTTCGAGCGTATCTGCGCGCAAAACCTTCCAACTCGTTCTCAATTCCGAGCCTTTTTCATTTTTAAAACTGACTTTCTCCACGCACACCGCGCATCCCGACTGCACGTGCAACACATCATCGCGTCCAACAACCAATGCGCTCTGTTCCGCGGCCGCAACATTCCATTTACCGTTTCGCGAAGTCTTCAAGCCAAATCGCGGCCCTTCATAAGGCTCGAATCCCCATGAGCCACGCAAAGTGCCGGTAACTTCCGGTTCCAGTTCTCGCCCTTCGAGTTCGTGCGCATCAATTAAAAATCCGCCACGCACCGCGTCCGCCCTGGCCGGCAATTTCACTTCTGCGCCGGATTTATCCTTAAACTGCAGCACGAAGTGATGCCCGATATCGGTAGAAAAAACCAGCGGCGCACCCTCAACCGCCAAGACCAGCGAAGGTTTCTCGAGACACAAAACTTCGCCCGCATGCACCGGTCGCAGCGGCGGCAATTGCACCGCTTCTACCGCAGGCAAACCCACCACCAGCACCGATTTCGGTTTGCGAAATGACGGCGGATTGTTCAGCCGCAAATTTAATTGCTCCTGCTTCGGTAGCGCCAGTGATGGAAGATATTGATAATCGGGAGTGCGGAAACTTTCCATGATCTTCGCCAGGTCCACAATCGCGCCTACGTACGGGCTATAAGATCCGCCCCCCGCCAAGGAAGTGGTGCTCACCGCTCCAATCAAATCCGTGGACGGCCCGGAAGTCAACGCTGCTACCATGGACTGGCTGTGTCCGTCATCCAAAACTTTCTGGTCGCTGTTCTGCATCAGGCAGGTTGGTTGCTGTTCAATCGGCTTATCGAAGCACTGCATTTCCAACTTTATATTCAACGTGCGCGCCAGCAACACCGAGCGATCGTGTAATTCTTTGGCGTCCATTCCCACGCTTTCTCGCACCTGCTGCATGTATTGATCCAGGCGCGAGCGATCCAGACTCGCCTGATTTAAATCCTGCGACGCGCGCACAAAAACTCCTGGCTTCCCACGCACCGCAGCGCGTAGCGAGCTGTAATCTCCACCAGTCTCTGGCGCCAAAAACAGCAACGCCTGCTGTGCACCCTGCGGCACAGTTACAAAAAATCCCTCTTCGCGAACCTGCTTGTTCCACGCCTCCGCTCTCGTAAACCAATTCTCCGGCGGCGGGTTGGTAGCGCCGCGCAAAAAAGCGACAACCACCAAAAAATGGATGGATTGCGAATCGGGGAAATCAGGATGCACCCACAGCCGGTCGCCAGCCTGCAAATTCGGCACATTGGCAATCGGCAACGTTTTCCCCGCGCGCATCACCTTCATTTCCACGCGCGGCCCGGACAAATCAAACGCAGGCGCCGCGTCCGCTCGTGCGTTGCGCGCGGCGAAAAATGTAGTTGCTGCAGCCGCGGCCACTGCCATCGCCAATACTCCGCCCACAGCCCGCCGCCGACCTCGTTCTGCTGTGCCATGCCGCATCATCGTTCCAATGTTCATTAACCTTAAGCTCCCGCAATAGAATAAAGGGCGATACCTCAACATTACTCCATGCCCAAATTTCAGTGCGCTTTAGTTTTTCGATTTTGCCACCGGGCTGGACGCGCGGCGTACCATGCTGTGTTTATTGTGATGCACTCGGCAGCCAATGCAGCGCTTGTTAATCCCTGCTGGCTTTCCTAAACAACAACAGCTCTTTCCTCTTCGCTCAAGGCCCGAACGTCGCCCTTCGGCAGGTCCCCCAACTTCAACGCCCCGATCGCCACCCGAATCAATCGCAAGACTTCTACACCCATTGTCTCAAACATTCGCCGAATATGCCTATTGCGTCCTTCATCAAAAATAATCTCCAACCAGCAGTTGCGCTCACCTGAACGTACCACGCTGGCGCTTTTCACTCGCAAAAACTGTCCATCCTTCACCGTAAATCCTTGTTGCAGCTTTTCTATCATCGCTGGCGTTGCTTGTTGCGCGATTTGCACGTGATAAGTCTTGTCGACATGCGACTCCGGCGCGGTAATCTTAGCGGCCCATTCCGAATCATTGGTGATTAACAAAAGACCTTCACTGGCCTTGTCCAATCTCCCCACCGGGGCCACCCAATTTAAAGAACCATCTTTGTACTTCTGTAGAAAAGCATAAATAGTTTCGCGGCCACGCTCATCGCTGGCAGTGGTTACTACACCGCGCGGCTTGTTCAACATCAAATAAATGTTCTCCGCCTTCTTAATTTCGTGGCCATCAATCTCCACGCGGTCTTTGCCCACATGTACCGGCGCTTCGACATTCCTTCGCACCGAGCCATTAATTCGCACGCGCCCCGCTCGAATGGCATCTTCCGCGCGGCTACGGGAACAATATCCCATCTTGGAAATCGCCCGCGCCAACCCAATGTTGCGCTGTTGGCGAGCCGAAGACATGGAATTCACCGCGGTATTTTTAGAAGTCGCGGAAGTTGTGCAAGCAATTGTTTTAGCGTGAAGATTTCTGTGTCTCATCTCGGTGTACAAGCGGTCCAAAGCAGCCGGCAAAAATCGGAGGCGGCGAAGTTATTAATTATCTTTCGCGTTGGCGCCCGTTTTGTCGGGTAATGCTGTCGATGCTTGGTGTTTTACTTCCCCATACCGGGCGGCCAGCCAGGACCGCGCCTCTTGCGGATGATAATTGAACGGGCCCATGCCGCCGCGATACGCGATCCGTCCCCGTTCATCAATAATGTAAATCCGTTCCGGCCACGCCGCATACGCATCATTCGCGGCATTGCTCATATCGTCGATGCCAAACTGCGTCGGGTAGTTGAAGCGCTTTACAAAATCATTCGCAATGGCCACGCGTTGCTCCAGCGTCTTCGGCTGCGCGTAACAAACATCTTCCTTCACGTTGGACTTCATCTGCCATTCGTCCGTGGGATGCGCCTCACGCACATAGACGGTGAGAAAATCGGCGTGATCTTTATAGTCTTTGTAAATCTGGACGACGTCGCCGACCTGGCGGCGGAAAGGTGGTCAAGTGTAACTGCCGAACACAATCACTAACGGACGCGCTCCGGTGCGCTCGCGGATATGAAACCGGCTGCTGCCGTCCAATGCCAGCAGCGAAGCGTCAGGCGCATCGTCGCCCACGCGTAGTGTGCCTCGATGCATATGCGGCAGCGCGTAACGCACCAGTCCATACCCGCCCCGTATACTCCCGGCCACTACGGAAAGCCCAATCACCACGGCCACAATCAGCAGCGCCAAAACAATGCCAACCCACTTCAGCAATTTTCTTCCTCCTGCTTTACTTATCGCTGAATTTCGGAATAGGAAATTGAATCGGCCCGCGCCCGTCGTCATCGAGCAACTTCTCGCGGACCTTTTTGTAGCGCGCCAGCGCTTTCTCAATTACCGTAATCGCCGCGTATGCCGGGCGAATGTCTTCGACCTGCACGGTTTTACCTTCCAACTGCTTGTAGTCAGAAAAAAATCTCTTCAGCACCAGCAAGCGGTGCGGAGGCAAATCCCGCGCTTCCACGTAACTGTTGAACTCCGGGTCGCCAGTGGCTACCGCGATCACTTTGTCGTCGCTTGCGCCGGAATCTACCATGGTCATCAATCCAATCGCTCGCGCCTGAATCAAGGCCAGCGGCTGCACCGCTTCTTGGCAAAGCACCAGCACATCCAGAGGATCGTCATCTTCAGCATAAGTCTGCGGAATGAAACCGTAGTTGGCGGGATAATAGACGGCCGAATGGATGATGCGGTCCACGCGCAGCATTCCGCTGGTCTTATCCAACTCGTACTTCACATTCGAACCCAGCGGGATTTCAATCACTGCTTGAAAATCTCGGGGGAGATCGTCACCGGGTGAAACGTCATGCCATGGATGCAACATAAATTTCCTCTTTCGTTACAAACTCAATTCTTGGTGATTCCTACTAAACCCAAACCCAAGACCCACGCTGAAAATCGAGCGTGGAGCACCCTCCGTGTTAATTTGATTTATGCGCGGGCTTTGTCGATCATTTCTTCCCAGATGCCTTTACTCTTTAAGATTAATTCCACCACTTCACGGGCGGCGCCTTTGCCGCCGATGGCGTGCGTTACATGATGGGCCACGCGTTTTACTTCGGGTGCGGCGTCTCCTACAGCTACCGCCAAGCCGACTCGCCTCATGATGGTGATATCAGGTAAATCGTCGCCGAGATAAGCCACCATCGCCTCACTGGCGCCGGTCTTCTTCAAAATTTCTTCATAGGCTGCCATCTTCTGCGCCTGATGTTCGTAGACAAATTCGATTTTCAGCTCTTGGGCGCGGCGCTGCAATGCAGCACTTCCGCGGCCGGTAATTACGCCGGTGCGAATGCCCGCAGTGTGCGCGAGACTCAATCCCTGTCCATCATGCGCGTCAAAGGTTTTAATTTCCTCCGTCGAGCCATCCGGCAGCGAAAGCAGCGTCACGCCGCCAGCCGTGATAGTTCCATCTACATCCATCAAAAACACGGTAATCTGCTTGGCGCGCTTTGCTACTTGTGATGTTATCCGCGCCGCGATTTTCTTTGCCGCTTTAGCCAATTAAAATTTCCTCCGCCGATTTTTGCCGGCCCTTGTGCACAACTCTCTACATCAATTCCAGAGTCCACAAATCATGCAAATGCACCACGCCCAAAACTGCCTTTACTTCATCCACCACCACAATCGAAGTAATCTTGCGCTTCTCCATTAAGTTCAAAGCCTCGCTCGCCAGTACATGTGGCCCAATCGTTTGCGCTCCACGCGTCATGCAGTCTACGGCGCGCATCTCCAGCGTGGCGCCGTGATGCTTCTCCATCAAACGCCGCAAATCGCCATCGGTCAAAATTCCAGCCAGCCTTCCGTCCGGCTCCGTCACAGTGGTCATGCCCAGGCCTTTCTTGCTCATTTCATGAAACACATCCGGCATCATCGTTTCGGGAGATACGCGCGGCAACGCATCGCCCGCGTGCATCAAATGTTCCACGCGAAGTAGTTTGTTGCCCAACCGCCCCGCCGGATGCAGCGCGGCAAAATCATCAGGCTGAAATCCGCGCCGCTCCAAAAGCGCAACCGCGAGCGCATCGCCGACCGCCATTGCCACAGTGGTGCTAGCCGTCGGTGCGAGGTTCAGAGAACAGGCTTCTTCTTTCACGCTGACGTCGAGCACTACGTCGCTGGCTTCCGCCAGCGTCGAGTCCGTTTTTCCCGTTAATGTAACGAGTGATATTTCCAGGCGCTTCAAAGCTTCGAGCAGCCGCACAATTTCTTCTGTCTCTCCGCCGTAGGAAACCGCCAGCAGCGCGTCGCCGCGTGCCAGCATGCCCAGATCTCCATGCAGGGCTTCCGCGGGATGCAAGAAAAACGAGGGCGTGCCAGTGCTGGAGAACGTCGCCGAAATTTTCCGTCCAATTAACCCTGACTTGCCCATGCCGCTGACTACCACGCGTCCTTTGCACGCAAACAAAACGTCCACGGCGCGCTCAAAGCTACCATCCAGGCGCGCGAGCACATCCTGAATCGCTTGGGCCTCTATTCGCAGAACGCGGCGCGCGCAATCAAGACTCATCGCGCACTCCAGCTTCGCACCAGTTCCGCAACTTGCTTCAATCGTTTTAGCAGCGAAGGCAACTGGGCGAGCGGTAGAGCATTCGGGCCATCCGAAAGCGCGACGCTCGGATTGTCGTGCGTCTCCAGGAAAATTCCATTCACGCCGGCAGCGACTCCAGCGCGTGCTAGCGGCTCGATGAACTCCGGCTGCCCGCCGCTGGCGTGTCGCTGACCGCCGGGCAATTGCACCGAATGGGTTACGTCATACACCACCGGGTAGCCAAGTTTTTGCATCACGGGGAATGAGCGCATATCCACGACTAAATTGTTGTAGCCAAATGATGCGCCGCGCTCGGTCAAAATAATCTGTTCATTTCCCGCGCCAACAATTTTTTCTACCACGTTGCTCATATCCCATGGCGAAAGAAACTGTGCCTTCTTCACGTTGATGATTCGCCCCGTCTTTGCGGCGGCCACCAGCAAATCGGTTTGCCGCGACAAGAACGCGGGAATCTGAAGTATGTCGCACACTTCCGCTGCCGGGGCAGCTTGCGCAGTCTCATGAATATCGGTTAGCACCGGGACGCCAAAATTGTTTTTTATTTTCTTCAGAATGCGCAAGCCTTCGGAGAGTCCCGGGCCGCGAAAAGATTTGAGCGATGAGCGATTGGCTTTGTCATACGAAGCCTTAAAAATATAAGGCACACCGCAATCGGCGGCGATGCGCGCAATCTTTTCGGCCATCCCGCAAGCGTGGGCTTCTGTTTCAATCACGCACGGCCCGGCAATCAAAAAAAACGGATTGCTGCCGCCCAAGCGTAGCGCGCCCAACGCGATTTCACGTGGCGGATGCGGGCTCATGCGCCCCACACAATTTCAGCAATTCGGGTCATGCGGAACACTGAAGATAACACGAAGGCCGCGGTGCGAGTGACAAGCGCTTGCTAGAGCCTCATGGGGTTGCGGCGCCCAGGACTGCAGCGGAGTTTAGATGCAAAAAGGGGAGACACAGTTCCGTTCAGCACGGAAGATATCTCCCGTTTCGCGATAGAAAAGAAGCAGCTATTTGTGGCCGGAGTGCGTTATGCGCGCCAAGATATCGCGGCGGCTGTCGAGCACGGAGGCGGCCGCAAATTCTTCGCGTTCCGCGGGACTCCACTTGCCCATGGTGGTGTTGATGGCGGTGGCCCACTTGTCGATGCTTTCGGCATTGGGGTAGTTAATGACGAGGCAGCGGGTGGACGGTGCGGAAATGTTTACGTACTGCTCGTCGAGGCCGTAGTAGGTAGCGACGCCGGCCTTGAGTTGTTCCTCAAAGGTGGGCACCAGCATCTTCTTGAGCACTGCGGTGTAGTGTTCCGGCTTATCGGGTTTGGCCGATGAGCAGACCACGCGGAGGTAAGTTGGCGTTCCGGTGCCGGGATGGTACATCCTCGTTTGCATCAAGTAATCTTCGTGTTTAGTGGCGGCGATTTGGCTGGGCCGTGGAGCGCTCTTGCGAATTTCGTCGAGCACTTTCATGAGCCCGGCGATGCTGGTGGAGGACCACGCCGCGCCATGGGTATATCCGTCAGGTGTGTGGACAACCTGCTCAAAGGTGGACCAGCTAACGATTGAGCCGTCGGTTACGGACTTTTCCAGAACGGGAATGACAGACTTCTCGCTGTCCTCCGAGTATGCCGCCCAATTCGCCCGGGGAACTTGGAACTGACTTACATAGGTGTATACGACCGGCATGGATTCCGTTTGGGGAAGAGCCGCCGGTACAAGGGTCGCTACTAACAGAAACACAAGCAGGGTCGAGATCCGCATCTTCATTATGGTGTCCTCCTGGGACTCGCTGGCAGGCGGCGCGGCGCGCAGCACGATTGGAAGGCCGTTCTTCGTGGCTCACTCGCGGGTTAGCGGATGGCGGGGGAGACGGCGTTCTGTGTAGTGGGTAACCTTTTGAGTTTCGGGCTAGCGCCCGCAGCACCGACCAGTTGTGGGCAGACACTATTCCGTAACTGTATGGTTGTCAACGCAATTCTGGGCGGCGGGCTGGCAGCATCAGGAAAATATCATTCGGTTGAATCTCTGCGGGCGTAGCAGGGAATTCCCGGACGACAAGACGTACGCTTAAAAATCGCAACGGGTGCGAAGCGCTTCCGCTAGCAATTTTTTTTAGTCTCGCGTCGTGAGGCTTGTAGTAGCCTTCGCCCGTGCAATTCGTAGAAATAACAAAAGTTCTTCGCGAAAATACTGCGCGGGTGCTTGTTATCTCTGCGCTCGTGATAGTTCCGTGTTTTTGGCATAAGAGCGTTGAGGCCGGCGATCTTCCGAGCCATACGTACAACGCATGGCTGGCACACCTCGTTGAAGAAGGACAAGCTCCCGGACTTTACATTCAACCGCGCTGGAACAACATCGTGATCGACCAGGCATTGGAAAAATTAGGGGTGTTGTTGGGATTCATTGTTGCGGAGCGGATTGTGGTGGTGGTATGTGTGCTGATTTTTTTCTGGGGAGCGTTTGCGCTGATCAGCGCGGCCAGCCTGCGGCCGCCATGGTATCTGGTGCCTGCCATCGCGATGATTACTTACGGGTGGACTTTTTATGCCGGGTTCATGAATTTTTATTTGTCGCTTGGGTTGGGATTTTTTGCCATCGCAATTGTTTGGCGCGGCGAACGGCGCCATTGGTGGATCGCGGCGGTTCTCGCAGTGGTGGCGCTGATTGCGCATCCGCTGGGGCTGTTGTGCTTGATCGGACTGGCGGCTTACCTGCGATTGAGTGATTTACTTAAAGGCTGGGCGCGGTGGGCGCTGTTTGCTTCCGCCTTTGTGGTGGTGGCGGGCTTCCATTACTACACATTACGGCTGCGTCCGGTTTATTGGCATAACAAAGATTTTTTTGTCATGAATGGAGCGGATCAGCTGATGTTGTTTCAGGCGCACTACAAAATACTAGTGTGGGCGGTGGTGATATTCGGGAGCATCTGTTTTGTGTACGGAGTGGTGCGGGAGTGGAAAACAAATGAGAACAAATGGAGGTTTCGCGCGCCGCTGGAGCTCTGGGCGGTATTGCTGTATACCGCGGCCATGATTCCCGAGTTGATGTGGTTCTCGGCGGATCCGATGCCTTTCGCGCTGGCCATTTCGCGTTTGACCGTGGTCACGGCGGTGATGGGGTTGTGCGTTCTTGCGTCGGTGCAACCAAGGTTTTGGCACCTGCTAGGCCTTGCCATCTGCGCGGGCATATTTTTCTTTTGGACTTATCAGGACACTGGAGTATTGAACGACATGGAACGACAGACGGAAAAGTTTGTAAGTACGTTGCCGTACGGGCGGCGAGTGTCAGAAACGATTCTTGCGCGCCGGGATTCACGTCTGTGGTTTGTGAACCATATTGTCGATAGAGCGTGCATCGGAAAATGCTTTGCGTACGAAAATTATCAACCGCCGGCCAAACAATTCCGCGTCCGAGTGAAACCGGGGAGTCCCATCGTCACTGATTCCACAGACGATTCTTTCAATATGGAGTTGGGATACTACAAGGTGCGGCCGGAAGACCTGCCTATGAACCAGATCTATCAGTGCAGCGAAAAAGATTTGTCCAAGCTGTGCATGCGGGAGCTGTCCGCAGGAGAAGAAAACGGAAGCGTTGGATACCGGCCTTCTTCATGGTTCAAATAGGTTGGATGGCTGTTTTTTGACGAGGCCCTTCATTTGGCGGCTGCTGTTCTGGGATGCGAAAGGTGTCAGCAGCAGCGTTACAGATTTGCGGGGGACATTTGCGCAGGTATGCGTAAATTCATTGTTGTTCTGGCGTTCGTAGTTCTTTGCCTGAGTTTTTCAGCCGGCGCAGACGACTGGGGTGCGCCAAATCCGGTCAGCTTTAATTCCAGGGGATTCGGGTATGTCGCGGAAATTTTTCCGCCCCAATCGAGACAAAACTCAACGGAGAAGCCACTTTGTTATTTCTACGAGGTGGGATATCCGGGGGGAACCGCGTGGAAGATCGATGCAAAGTTGAAGTGGAAGGCCCCGTTGGTAAACGAGCTAATGCCTTACCAAGCGCTCGTTTCCACACACGGGCGGCTTGTGACCTTGAATGAGTACGGCGCACTCGGTTACAAGAACGCCGTTGCGATCTATTCGCAGACGGGGGCGCTAGTAAAAACGTATCAACTCGACGAGCTAATTCCTGCCAACGATATTGGAAAGACCGAGACGTCGATGTCGTCGAGGTGGTGGAACAAAGACGCTAAGTATTATTTCCTTGATAATCCGGGGCGTCTTTACGTCGTGTTGCCATGGGGAAAAGTGGCGGAGTTTAATCTGGACACAGGCCGGGAGAAATATGGGCCTTCGGCTGAATTCAGCGAGTTGGCCAAGGTCATGGCAAAAGGGAACAATAGCAATGAAGAAATCGAAATATGGGCGACAAGCCTGCGGTTCTCTTCCATTACAGACCTACCGCACAATCCAGAAACGCCGCATCACTCTAAACGTTAGCCAAAGCGTGGTCGCCAAGCTACTGAAGTTGCCCCCATGAGCGTCGCTGAAGATATTAAGGATGTCTTAATAGCAGATGCGCATCCGATCCACTCCGGAAATAAGAAAATAATGATGGCACGTTCATGCTGCTGGCACAGGCCAGCGTGGAACGACAGTTTTTATCGGCTGGTACCATCCACCTATTCCCACATTCATGAGGTTCGACGAGAATCCTCATCGACGCAAAATCTACGCCACGAAACACAGATTACAACCAATTACGCGAGGGTGCATGAGTCTGCGGCGAATGTGGATGGTAAATTTGCCGGGAAACCGGCGGCGAGCGGTGAAGCTGTGGATGGGCATGTTTTCACTTAATATTGGCTGCTGGTATGCGAACAGGCCCTGGAAACAACGACACGTTTACAGGTAAAACGTGGCAAGTGTGGGCGTTCGGAGACGCGGCGGTGATGCGCTCGGAACACAGACCGCTGCACGGAAAAGTGCTGCAGGTGACGAGGGTATTTTGTGAAGAGGGACGGGCGCTGGCAAATCGCGTTTGGACAGCAGACGGCCGTAGAATAGGCGGATTGCGACAGGATCAACAGGCGCTTGCAGTTATAGCTTCTGTTGCGGCGATTTATCCGCGGACAAAGGGAAAAATATGCTGGGTAGCCAGCCATCGATTGCGATTGTGATCGATGTCGCCGAACAATGAACGGGTAGAGGTATAGGCGCCGTCGGCGGAATAAAATCTGCCGGTCCCAGGCAGCGGCAGCCCATAGCGGAATTCCGCAGCGGGGTTGAACCCGTATTCCTCAGCCGTTTTCCGGATGGCCGTGGCCGATAGAATATTCATTTTGTATTTCGGCGGGTGAAACAGCCAGGCCACATGATTGCGGAGCTGATTGAGCCGGTCCAGGAAATGGTGTCCATTGGTGCATTCCAGAATTAATGTTCCGCCCGGTTTGAGCACCGACGCGATTTTGGCGATCAAATCTTTCGGGAGACCACGTGGGCCAGCACACCCACGCAGATCACCAAATCAAAAAAGTTTTGTTCAAATGGCGCCTGCATGAAATCCTCGTTCACGAATTTTACCCGCGACGACAATTCTTCCGGGATCCGAGAGCGCGCAATCGAAAGCATTCCCGGCGAGACATCCAGCAAAGTCAGCCGGCAGTTGGAATTTAGCAGCGGAGTCGAAATAGATCCGTCCCCGCAACCGATATCGAGGATCTCGCTGTACTGTGCTTGCCCTAAACCACCCGGTCAACGGTCTCCCTGCGCAGCCGGATGTCCAGTTGTCTGCGGTCCAGATAAGCCGCGCGTTGATCGAAGAGCGTGCGGGCCTTCTCAATCCTGTCGTCTGAGTGCCGAACAGGCGTCTGGCCTTTAGGTGATCCGATTTCCGCAGCAGGAGGTTCTTTGGCGATCACGGTGTTCCTTCCGGTTTAGTAGTTACCTGAATTGCCGAGCTTTTCCGTAAACTATCACGCTCAATGCAATAGCGCGAGCCGAATGCGCTGAATCATTGTTTCAATGTGAACGGGTGCCAGGCTTGAGGCTTCAATTTTGAGGAACTGCCGGACGGATCAACGAGCGGCCGTCGGGACCCTTTCGTAATTCGGCGGCCGCAGTAAACGGCGCGGCGTTTGCGCTGAGTGGCAGCGATGGATCTTGGAGGATTTACGGAGGAGGGTAGCGCGAGGTCTGACACGTAAAACGGCGAGGCGCATCGGAAGTCGACGCGCCTCGCCGCATTTCGTTTTATTGAATTACTGAACGGGGATTACTTGCCGTCACCGGCTCGATTATTTTTGGTGAACAGGCGTCAGGAAATTGTCCACCACAAAATCAGCGACTTCGCGACCGAGTCGCTGACCGGCGGTGAGGTCGGAGCGGAAATGCACCCCGGCGAAAATTCGACTCAGCGTGGCTTCCTTATTGGCACCCGAGAAGTTGTCGAAAGAACGCTCTACGCCCGGCAGAACTTCAGAAGTGACGGCGAAATCGAAGTGATTGCTTCGGAAAAATGATTTCAGCACTAAATCGCCGGCGGCACTGATTCCTGCGTGGGCGCCCGGGTAGGCAGGATCTGGTGTGGTGTTTCCAACTTTCGGCAACCAAGCAGGGTCGGGGATGGTTTGTGGGTTGCCGTCTATCGCCGCTTCGCGAATGGCCGTAACCGGGCGCCAGAAGTTGTAAGTGTATTTTGAGTCGTAGAAGGCGATCATCCCATCGGCAAGACTCAAATTTAAAAGGGCAAACAGGCGCGCGCTTTGCGCGGTGGTCAACTGATGCCCGAGCGTTGCGGTTTGGGCAATCTCATTCCAGTAGTTTTGAATGGCGCCATTCCAGAAACGTCCGGTCAAGGCTTGATCGAGCGTGGCTGTCGTGCTGTGGACAATGCCCAGTGATTTCACTTCGTTGAAAGCATCAGTGTACGCCGCAACCAGAGGTGGTGCACGCGTGGGGGGTTGCTTGTCGTCCTACTCTGCTGTTCGTGATGGCCTATGCGCTGAATGTCACGCCCACGAAATCGTGCATGCACTGACTAGCTATGCGCTCGGATTCAACTCCACAGTTTTTCAGATGTGGGTGAATCCAGATGCAGCAGAAGCTACGCCGAGCCAGGTCGCCATCATCGCGGTTTCGGGTCCGCTCTTCAGTTTGGTCGTGGGGGCAGCCTGTCGGCTGTTCTATCAACGGCGCTTTAGAGAAAGACCGTCAGGGCTCGCGTTCCTCATGCTGGCCGTGGTGGGTATTTATTCCTTCCTCGGTCCGCTTGCAGGCACGGCCCTAGGGGGAGACCTCCACATTGCTTTCACATTCCTGCATATCTCCACGGCACTGGCTTATCTGGCTTCGGCCACTGGCTTCATAGTTCTTCCATGCTTCGTGTACTACATCGGAAGAGAACTGTTGCGCTGGGTGCCCCATGAGTCCGGTCGCGCCGAAGCTGTCGTTTGCACTACGCTCGCGCCGTGGCTGCTGGGAACTTTTTTGCTCTTGCTGCTCTATTGGCCGCTGCCCCGATTCTTAATCGGGTCAACAATTGGAGGGTCAGCGTTTTGGGCATTTGCCGTTTTGGGAGCCGCTACTCGCGCATGGCATACGCCTGGCCCATTAAATTTGAAATGCCGGGTCACTGCGCTGCGGCGGAGGGAAAGCGTCAATACATTACGTGGGGATTACTCGGGACGTTTTACTGAGATTATTTCGTTGCGCATGGCATAGTGAATGAGCTCGGCCAAAGAATGGAGGCCAAGCTTAAGCATGATTTTACTGCGATGAGTCTCCACGGTTCTGACAGTGATTCCGAGCTGCGTTGAGACCTCTTTATTGGACTTGCCTTCGGCCAACAGGCGAATAATTTCCAGCTCGCGAGCGGTTATGCGGGGGCCTGCCGGCTTTTTTTCCTCGGGCTTATTTCCGGCGTTGACAAATCCCTCGAGCACGATTTCGGATATTTTGGGGGTCAGGAAGGTTTTGTTCTCCGCAACGGCTCGAACGGCCTTAGGGAGATATTCCGTAAGATCGGATTTCAAGAGGTAGCCATTTGCACCGGCGTCCAGCGCTCGACGGATCATTTGATCGGATTCGTGCATGGTGAGCACGAGAACCTTAACCTCCGGCAGGGACTTTCGGACTTGATGTATCACCTCGACTCCGTCAAGTGCGGGCATACTGATATCGACTACCAGCACATCCGGTTTAAGTTTTAAAGCCTTTTCAACCGCTTCGCGCCCATCTGCAGCCTCGCCGACGACTTTCCAGCCACGATGGGCCTGGAGAACGGTCCGTGCTCCACGGCGTACCAAACCGTGATCGTCAGCAATCAGAATGCGAAGCTTTCTCAAAGTAATTTTCTCCCGAATTTATTGTCGGGCGTAATTTTTGGCGGTGACGCGTGGAGTCGATATCCGGTCGCGCTCACACTCGCTTTAACGGTCGCGTACGGGCGGCACGCATAGAGCACATCAGAAATAGTTTGGTTAGGTCCTTGGCGGGCTGATATCAAATTCATCGGACGAGATCGTTACAATCGTCAGCTGCAGATATCCACCATTACTATTCAGTTACGAATATAGCAAAATAACGTAGGCGAGGATATTGGCTTTAGATAAAGAGGTATTCTACTTTGGTAAAGAAGAGTCAGCTTTAGGCGTAGCGGCGGAAATCCCCAGTTTCTCAGCCATTCTTACCAGGTCGGGCAGTGATTTTGCTTCCATCTTGCGCATCAATTGGCTGCGATGGACTTTTACAGTGGCCTCGCTGGCGTGAATTTCTGCCGCGATCTGCTTGTTAAGACGGCCGGAGATGAGCAGCGGGAGGACCTCATTCTCGCGAGGAGTGAGGGTTCGCAAGCGCTGTTGGAGCTCAGCGACCTCAGCCTCCCACAAGCGCCGAACGCGGTCTTTCTCCAGGGCCGTCTGAACGGCATCAATTAAATCCTGGTCGTGAAAAGGTTTGATCAGAAATTCGACAGCTCCGGCCTTCATGGCCTTAACGCTCATGGGGACGTCCCCGTGCGCGGTGATGAAGATAATGGGAATCCGGATGTTGGCCTTGTTCAACTCACGCTGAAAATCGATGCCGCTGATTCCTGGCAAGCGCACGTCGAGGACCAGACAGCTAGGTTCTTCGGGGCGGTCTCCGGCGAGAAATTCGAAGGGCGATCGGAACGCTTTGACTGGCAAGCCTACGGTTCCTAGCAGGCGCTCAATCGAATCGCGGATGGAGGGATCGTCATCCACAACGAAAACCAGAGATCGCACAGGTTTAGTTAAGGGCGTCACGTCGTCACCCGATACTGGATTAAGGTAATTATTCCCGGCGGTCCGTGTAGTCCCACGTCCAATTTGTAGATATTACACCGTGCAGCATATTGACAGGCGATATGCCGGAGGTGAATAACGGATGTGTAAATGACCGTCGCGCAAGCGGCACCCAAGCCAGTGTACGACCCGGGAGGCCCTCATGAATCCAGGATCTCAACCGCTTAGGATTAACGGTGCCGGGAAGCCTATGGAATCGGAAGTCAGGAGGACCGGGATTCGCGTGGTTGGCAATGTTCCGTGGGGAACGCATTTTTTTTTGTTCTACGAAACAAAAGAAGATCTGCTGGACGCCTTGGTTCCTTATTTCACGGCGGGATTGGAATCGGGTGAGTTCTGCATGTGGGCGGCCTATAAGCCGCTGACGGCCGAGGAAGTGAAGCGCGCGATGCGGCGCGCTGTTCCCGGCTTTGATCGCAATTTGGATAACCACAGCATAGAAATTGTTAATGGCCCCGAGTTTTACCTTAAAGGGCAGGAGTTTGACCTGAAGAGAGTTATCAGGAGATGGGAACAGAAACTTGATTATGCGCTGGCTAACGGTTATGCCGGATTGCGGCTGAGCGCCAATACCGCGTGGTTGAAAAAGAAACATTGGAGTGCTTTTACCGAATACGAGGAAGAGATTAACAACTTTCTCGTCAAGCGGCGGATGCTGGCGCTTTGCACTTATCCGCTGGCCAGGAGCACCGCCACTGAAATTCTCGATGTAGCGCGCACGCACCAGTTCGCCATTGCGCGGAGAAACAAAAACTGGGAAATGGTGGAGACCGCGCAGTTGAAGCAAGCCAAGGCTCAGATTAACAGGCTAAACAGCGAACTGGAGCAACGCGTAGGGGACCGCACCCGGCAACTCATGATCGTAATTGAGGAGCTTCGGAAAGAAATCGAGGGCCGTCAACGAGTGCAAGCCGCGTTGCAGCAATCACAGGCGGAGCTGGCGCATATCGGACGCCTCACTGCAATGGGCGAATTGGCGGCCTCTATTGCGCATGAGGTGGGGCAGCCGCTCACCGCGATTGTCACGAATGGCAGTTTCCTGTTGCGTAGACTCGCAGGCAAAATAACAAATGGAGATGATTTACGCGGCGCGGCAGCGGCGATCGTCGCGGATGGAAAGCGTGCCAGTTCGGTTATTGCAAGAATACGGGCGCTGTTGAAAAAGCAGGACACGGTAATGGCTGAAATCGACATGAATGATGCCATTCAGGAGGTAATTTCACTCCTCAGCAATGAATTGTCGCGCAACCGAATTGTGATGCGCATGGATTTGGCCGCAGGGCTTCCACGGGTGCGGGGCGACCGCGTGCAGCTTCAGCAGGTGATGGTCAATTTGATGATTAATGCAGTGGACGCGATCCGCCCAATTTCCGACGGACCGCGTGAAATTCTGATCCGCACGGGGAAGGAAGCGGAGTGTGTAGTTGTCTCGGTGGAGGATTCAGGGATGGGGCTTAGTCCGGAGCAGATGGAGCGAATATTTGAACCATTCTTCACGACTAAAGACCAAGGGATCGGCATGGGATTGTCGATAAGCCGTTCGATCGTGGAGAACCATAGCGGCAAGCTTTCAGCCTCAAGGCGAGAGCCACGCGGAGCAAAATTCGAATTTATGCTGCCGATGGCTGGTGCCGCCGACGCGGCGAGTGGCTGTTGACATTACAACGATACGGGGCGTGCACGACGGTGAGAAAAACGAGGATTTCAGTTTCGGTACGTTGCTAAGTGACAAGGTAAGCGCACAGCCACGGTGGTGCCGCTGCTGGTGCGACTAATATCGATCTGACCGCCGATCAGTTTCACGCGCTGCTGCATGCTTAAAATACCAACACCGACTTTGTAGGGAGATTGTTGCTTGATCTTCGGCGCACCGTTGGAGGTGTTGTCACTATGATCGAGGATTTCCAGCGAAAGGTCTGAGTCGTGCTGCATGCGCACCTCAGCGAAGTCACTTCCAGAGTGGCGTTGGACATTAGTTAAGCCTTCCAGCACAACCCGGAATAAGGTCAGTTCCACATCTCGAGCCAGGCGGCCCAGGCCCGAAGGCAATTCCAAAGCGACGTGAATGCCACTGCGTTTGGTAAAGCCTTGCACGTAGTCGCGAATGGCGTCTTCTAATCCCGCTTGATCCAAAAGAGGAGCGTGCAACAGAGAACGCGGGCGGTTACCGGGGTTTCAGGTTGGAAGAAATAATTGCGGACCAGCGAGGCGATATCGCCTGGAACCGTACCAAAAAGTTATGGCGATTGCGCATAGAGCCAATCCGGTAAACGGTTGCGGCCAATGCAAGTAAATGAATACACGCGCCAACGCGAGAGCGAGCGCAATGGATACTGGCGCCAATGCATAACGCAAAGCGAGAGACAGTGGCGGCCACTCTATCCATTTCGGTTTATGCGGCAAGGCTGTCATCGTGGCCATATGTTGTGCTCCCTACAAAAATCGCGCTTCATGATGAACTCATGGACGCCATACTCGGAATCAAGCGCCAAATGACGTTGCTGATGACATCGATTTTATACGACTGCCATTGTAAGTTGATGTTCTTACCGTAATATAACATACAGGTAATAATAATTATTCGGAAATAAGTTATAAGTAAATTACGTACGAATTTTACGGTATTGAGAATAGTTCTCCAGCTGGCGTGGTGCACGGCGTTTCTGCATCATAAGAAAGCCGGAAAAATGGAAGATCCCGGCGCGGGCGCAAAGCCCGCTGCGGCTTACGCCGCGCTAGCTTTGAAAGGCTTGTCGAAGTTTCTTAGCTGCGGGTGACAAAGTAGAGTTCGCCACCACCCAACCCGTGGGACCAAACGAAAACCCACCCTACAAACCGAGGGTGGGCCACCCTTCGTGATTATTCAATTCGTAGAAGGATGGAGAAACTGAAATTCCAAGCCGTTGTAGCAAAATGGAAGGCTCGAAATTCCTGGCCTTTCTACGTTCAGAATATTCGTTCGCGAACTGTACATCCGGCCAGCTATTACTGATTTCAACACAGCTCGCGGCGTTTGATATTGCCGCGTAAACGGGCACGAGGCAATCTACGGATACAGGTTTAGTACTCCTATGCCTAGGCCGGGGCCTTGGCACTTAAATTCGTGAAGACTCGTCTCAGATGCCCATGTTCGAACCAATAGGGCGCGGGAATTGGTGCAGGTTGCAGTTTGAGGACTCTAGCGGGAGCAGGCGGTCGAACGGTCGACCGCAGTTCCTGAAGTAATAATCGGAAGAGGAGAACATGGTTCCCAGCAAAAAATTTACTCTCGCTCTCTTCAGCTTGGGCGCTTTACTGATTTCTGGTTGCAGCGGCGTGAAACTGCCTGCTGGCGGCACTACTGGGGGGACTGGCACTGGTGGGCAAAGCGCATCTTTGACGGTAGCCGGCAACATCATCGGATTGACGGGGACAGGCTTGGTGCTCCAGGACAACGGTACTGACGACCTGACGGTCACCGGCACCGGAAATATGACGTTCAAGTTCAAGACGCCGGTATCGGGGGCATTCAAGGTTACGGTAATGACGCAGCCGTCGAATCCCGTTCAGAACTGCAGCGTGGCGAACGGAACCGGCACAGCGGTCGCGAATGTCACTGATGTCCAGGTTACCTGCGGCAACGTATACACCATTGGCGGTTCACTCTCCGGGTTAGCGGCCAATTCTTCCATCACGTTGCAGGACAATGGCGGCGACAACCTAAAACTCACGACCAACGGTACATTCACGTTTGCAACGCCACTAAGCGCAACCACCAAGTTCACCGTTACGATTTTGACGCAGCCCACCGCGCCAGCGCAGATTTGTGTGGTGGTTAACGGCACGGGAACAGCCAACGTAAATACTACGAATATTCAGATTACTTGCCCGCAGCCGAATTTCACGGTTGGCGGACAGCTTGTCGGATTGGTACCCGGCCCAGGAGATACGGTTGAGCTGCAGAACAACGCCGGGGACAACTTATTTCTTACCGGGGACAACCAGACATTCACATTCCCGACGCAAGTGACTTCCGGGGGTATTTATAATGTTTCCGTGTTTTTGGAGCCGACGAGCCAGCCACAGCCGTGCAACGTATTTAATGGTTCTGGACTTTCCACCGCGAACGTAACAAACGTGCTTATCGATTGCCAGCACAACGATTGGGCCTGGATTTTTGGTCCTACATCAGTGAATCAATACACAAAGGTGCACTCGGGGGTGCCTCCGATTTTCCCGAATACCAACAATCCTGGGGGGAGAGATTTCGGTATAACCTGGACCGATAGCGCCGGCAGGAAATGGATCTTCGGTGGATTCGGTTATCCGGCAAACAATACCCTAAATCAGCCAGCAGGTTTCTTGAACGATATGTGGGTTTGGGACACCGTGGACGGTTTGACCCCCAATTACTTCCCGGGTTGGTTCCCCGCCGACGTGGATATCGTTACAGTCAATTCCACGACGCAATTGAACCCGCAGCAGCTCGAGCAAGAGAACGTGCCGGGCTTTTACGGGACGATGGGAACTGCCGGGGGTGTTCCTGGATCCCGTTGGGGCGGCGCGAGCTGGACGGATGCCTCAGGCAATCTGTGGATGTTCGGCGGCCAAGGATACGATTCCCTGGGAATCGAAGCCGGATTGCTCAACGACCTTTGGGAATTTACTCCGAGCGGCTTCGATACGATTACGGGACTAAGGTATAACGGTCAGTGGACGTGGCAAGGCGGCCCAAACACCTTCAACCACGCTGGGGTGTATGGCGCGTTAAACACTCCAGCAGCCTCGAACATTCCCGGCGGGCGGTGGGCGGCGGCGACATTTGTCGATTCGACCGGAGCTGTGTGGCTTTTCGGCGGACAGGGATACGACTCCGCAGGAAACATCAGTTTGCTCAGCGATCTCTGGAAGTATAGCGGTGGTCAATGGACATGGATGGGTGGCAGCAACGTCGGTAACCTGAATGGCGTCTACGGAACGAAAGGCACTGGAGCAGCTGCGAACTTTCCAGGAGGACGGCAGAACGCGGTTCTGTGGGTGGATCCGTCCGGTAATATCTGGCTCTTCGGCGGATTTGGCCTCGATTCCGTGGCATCGGTTAGCAGCATAAATGGCCAGAATCCGACGTTGAACGATTTGTGGGAGTTCAAAGGCGGGCAATGGATCTGGGTATCTGGATCTAACTTGGCGAACCAGGTGGGCACGTACGGGATTCAGCTGATTAATGCGGCGGCGAACGTTCCCGGCTCGCGGTGGGGACCTGTAGGCTGGACGGATGCGAAGGGGAACCTATGGTTATTTGGCGGCTGGGGTTACGATTCTGACGCTACACACGGGAAGGGCTTCCTGAATGACGTGTGGGAATACAATGCGACGGCCGGTCAGTGGACGTGGTGGAAAGGTTCCAGCACGGTTAACCAAACGGGGGCGTATCTACAGCCTATTTCGTTTGTAGGAAACGTACCGGGAGCCCGCCGAGGAACTTCGCTGTGGCAGCCTGATTTCCTGCATTACATCTGGATCTTTGGCGGGCAGGGTTACGGCGGCGATGCGGCCAGCGGAAACGGCTACCTGGGCGACCTGTGGACCTATCTGCCTTATCCATGATGAACGCGGGTTGAGTGGTTTGACTTGGAGTGATTTTGAAATGGCGCGACGATTCTGAACGAGTGGTCGCGCTGTTGTTTTTTAGTTGAAGACGCTGCGTAAGTGCCGATGTCGTGGATGCCAGAATGTTCGGATGATTGAGGGCCGCAATGGTGCGAGCTTCTTGTTCAAATCGGTGCAAGCTGTCAGCGTCTTTGACAATTGTTTCGGGAAGGACCTTGATCGCGACGTCCCGACCGAGACGCGTGTCTTTGGCGCGGTAGACTTCACCCGTTCCGCCGGCGTCGTTGGCAGCGACGATTTCGATCATGAGCGCGTTGAGCAGCGCATACCGGTGGCGCTGGACCTCGCGGGAATGGCACAAGTCGCGCGAAATTTGGCAGGGCTTTCCGGTGAAGAGGCCATGCGCACGCTGCGGATGTGCATCCTGTCGCGGGGACGAGCCGATGCGCGATTACTGCATGATGTGCTGGACGCCAAGCGTCAGGCGTTGCGCAGCGATGGATGGCTTGAGACTGTGCGGCGCGACACGTCATTTGATGATGTGGCCGGCTTGAAGCGTTTGCGCGAATGGATCGCGAAACGCAAAAGCGCGTTAACGCCGGAAGGCCAGCGATTTGGGCTGGTGCCGCCAAAGGGAATATTAATTACCGGCGTGCAGGGATGCGGGAAGAGTCTGGCGGCACGAGCAGTGGCGGGGGAGTGGGGATTTGAGCTGGCGCGACTGGATGCGGGCGCGTTGTACGACAAATTTGTGGGGGAGAGCGAGAAAAAGCTGCACAAGGCATTGGAATTGGCGCAGAAGCTTTCGCCGATGGTGCTGTGGATCGATGAGATCGAGAAAGCGTTTGCGTCTGCGGGCTCAAGCGGGGATGCAGATGCAGGATTGTCGCAGCGGCTGCTGGCAACTTTATTGACGTGGATGCAAGACCGGGAGAGCGGCGTGTTTTTGGCGGCGACGTCGAACAACATTGCGGTTTTGCCGCCGGAGATGATCCGTAAGGGACGCTTCGATGAAATTTTCTTTGTGGATTTGCCTGGCGTTGCAGTTCGCGCGGAGCTGTTTGAATTGCATTTGAAAAAGCGCGGGCGCGACGCGAGTGCGTTTGATTTGGAGAAACTCGCCGCGAATAGCGAGGGCTTTTCGGGAGCGGAAATTGAGCAGGCGATTGTTGCGGGACTTTACACCGCGTTTGCGCAGAAGCAGCAACTGACGACGGAAGTGTTGCTGGGGGAGATTCGCTCAACGCCGCCGCTTAGCGTGACGCGGGCGGAGGAAGTGGAGTCGATCCGGGAATGGGCCAGGACGCGGGCTGCGCCGGCGGATTGATTTGGCGCAGTGGTATCTCTTGGCCGATGGCGCACTCCAAAGTTACAAAAAACCGGGTGGTTCATCCTTTGCGCTCTTTTTGCAAAGAGGTGGGTGCCTTTCTCCGATCCCTATCCTCAATTTATGGTGATTTGAGTTTGCAGCAAGATGTTACGCGAAGAGTTACCTACCATGATTTGATAGGTGCCGGGGACCACGCGCCAGCTTTCGCTGACTACGTCCCAGTAGGAAAATGAGCGTTGGTTCAGAGTAAGTTGTACCGGTACGGTTTGGCGGGGCTGTAGGAGCGCGGTTTTTTGAAAGGCCTGCAGAGATTTAGGTGGCTCGGGTACGGCGGTGGAAGGAATGCCGAGGTAAAGTTGTGCGACTTCCGCGCCGGGCACCGTGCCAGTGTTGGTGATGCTAAAACTGACCGTCACGGTCTGGGTTGGATTATTGGTAAAAGTGAAGCTGGAAGGGGCGACGCCCAAATTCTGGAACGAGAAATTGGTATACGACAGGCCGAAGCCGAAGGGAAACAGAGGTGCGATGTTCCCTTGATCGTAATGTCGGTAGCCCACAAAGACACCTTCGGAATAGGTAGCGGTGGGGGCGCCATTCACCACGACACCCGGATATTGCGCCGCGGTATTGGCGGGAAGATCAGCTAGCTGCACGGGGAAAGTTAGCGGGAGTTTCCCGGACGGATTGACGTCTCCGAAGAGCACCGCGGCCACGGCGTTGCCATCCTCCTCGCCGGGATACCAGGCTTGCAGGATGGCCGACACGCTGGCGGCCCACGGCATCAGAATGGCGGTTCCGCTTTTCATCACCACGATGGTGTTTTTGTTGGCGGCCACGATCGATTGCACCAGGGAGTCCTGGTTGCCACTCAGCGAAATGGAGTTATCCGTGCCTTCGGTTTCGCTATCGCCGACCATCACAATGGCGACGTCAGCGGTTTGCGCGATGGAGACAGCCGAGGAGATAGTGCTGCCGTCGTTGTAAGCGATAGTAACGGTCGGGCCTACGCGGTTCTGGATACCGGTTATCGGCGCCACAGTATAAATGGGCGACACGGCGGAGCTTCCCCCGCCACCGGTCTTGGCTGCGCCTGCATAAGGGCCAATCAAAGCGATGTGGTGCAGACTGCCGGCGTTGAGCGGCAGGATTTTGGTGGTACTGAGAGGCAGCACTCCCGGCTTGTTTTGCAGCAGCACCATCCCTGCTTCGGCGATCTGGCGTGCGATGAGGCCATCCTGCTGGCCGGGGATGGCGGTAATGCCTGGAGGATTGGTGAAAACGCCCAAATTCATCATGGTGGAAAAACGGCGGATCAACTTATCGTTTATGACCGTTTGGGGGACCTGACCAGCGGTAACGGCGGATTCCAGTAAAGTATCGAAGAACACGCCGGTAGGCATTTCCAGATCGAGGCTGGCATTCGCGGACGCCACGGTGGAATGAGTGGCTCCGAAATCTGAAGTGACGAACCCGGTGAAGCCCCATTCCTGCTTCAGAATCTGATTGAGCAAAAAGTTGTTTTCACACATGTACGCGCCGTTGACCTTGTTATACGCGCACATGACCGCTCCAACGCCCGCTTTTACGGTGGCCTCGAAGGCCGGCAGATAAATTTCGCGCAAAGTGCGTTCATCTACAATTTCGTTAACGGTTTTCCGGTTGGTCTCCTGATTATTGGCGGCAAAATGTTTGGATTCCGTGATGATGCCCTGTGACTGCACGCCTGTTAAGTTGGCTACGGCCATGCGGCCAACCAGGTAGGGATCCTCTCCATAAGCTTCGAAAGTGCGGCCATTCTGCGGCACGCGCGCAATGTTGATGTCCAGTCCCTCGAGGAGACCGTTGGCCCAGGCCTTGGCCTCTGCTCCGACAACCGCTCCATATTGATTGGCGAGATTAACGTCCCAGGTGGCGGCCAGAGCGATTGGGGCGGGCATAGCCGTGGCGGGACCTTGGTGCCCTGGACCGCCATTGGTAGCTCCGGCAGGGCCATTGGTAATGTTCAGTAAGGGGATCCCGAGGGTGGAGATTCTAGGCACGACGCGATAATCGTTGGCGTCCTGAATGCCATGCAATTCAGTTATGTCATTGGCCAACGTCATCTGGTTAATAATCTGCGCGACCGCGGCGCTTGAAGTGACAGTCATGGTTGCGCTTGTCGAGTGCGTCAGGCTGGCGCTTGCTCCGGTGATGGTCAGCGGGAAAGATCCTTTGGGAGTCGAAGCGGTGGTTGTGATGGTTAGTACGGAGTTTCCGGAGGTGGTCGTTGAAGTGGGGCTAAAACTGGCGGTCGCGCCCAACGGCAAGTTGCTGGCGCTCCATGCCACGCTCCCAGTGAAACCGTTCGAAGGGCTGAGGTTCAAGGTATAAGTTGCGTTCGAACCGGCTCCGACGGTTTCCAGGGATGGAGCGGTGGAGAAGGAAAAATCTGGAGTTGCGGCACCCGGTGTGATTTCGATTCCGTTGATGAGCGAGTTGTTGACCAGGGTTGTGAACTGGATGACTAGTTGCCCGTTCGAATTGGCCGGTTGGGTGAATTGCTGAATGTTGGCGATGTTCTGACCGCCAGCGGCGGCGAAGATGTCGAAGTTAGTCAGCAACTGTGTTGCATTGATGCTCACGTTGAACGAACGCGAGCCAGCGGTCGTCCAGTAGGTTTCACAGAAGTGCAGCCGTACGACATAGTTTGCCGTAGGCTTAAGACTGCCAATGGTGTAGGAGAAGTTGCCGATGCGACCGGTCTGATAGACCGCTGCCGGAGCGGGATTGTTGACCCTGGTGGTGTTGATGGTATTGGCATGGCTAATGGTGGTGCCACCGAGGTAGTCCTGATCAGCCAGAAATGAGCCCGCTCCCAGGCCGCCCGCGTTGATGGCGATTTGCGAGCTGACGACGATGGATTGTGTGGTCGCGCTAGCCTGGTTCGAGGCTGCGGATGAGCCGCGTGAGCCAACCGCTTCCACCAAGTAATAATAGGTGGTTGCAGGCGTAAGGCCGCTGTCCGAAAAGGTTGTAGCCGTTACACCGCTGGCGATCTGATTGGTACTCGAGGACGTGAACCCGGGAGTCGCGTTGCGGAAGATGGTGTAGGTGATGCCGGAGCACGATGATGTGCTGGCCGTCCAGCTCATACTAATCTGACTGGTGGAAGACGCGGTGGCGGTCAGAGCGGCCGGGATAGTAGGCACCGTGCAAGAACTGGAAGGTAATATTTCGATCCCGTTGACCAGCGAGTTGTTGATCAGGGTAGTGAATTGAATGATGTACTGGCCGGTTGAATTAGCGGGCACGGTGAATTGCTGGATGTTGGCGATGTTGGGGCCCCCAGCTGCTGAGAAAATGTCAAAATTCGTCAACACCTGGGCGCCGTTGATGCTCACATTGAAAGTGCGCTGCCCAGCGGCGGCCCAGTAGGTTTCAGCAAAGTGGAGACGCACAGTTGCGGTCGCTCCAGGAACGAATCCTCCAATGGTGTAGATGAAGTTGCCGCTACGACCGGTCTGATAGACAGCTGCCGGAGCGGGATTGCTTACCTTGGTGGTGTTGATGGTATTGGCGTGACTTATGGTGTTGCTGGATGTAAAGCTCTGGTCAGCCTGAAATGGCGCGACGGCGGGGCCGCCGGCATTGATCTGCAAAATGGTGGATTGTGCCGAGAGGGGAAGATTAAATAATAGGAGAAGCGCACACAAACTGAGGACGTAGATTGTAAGTGCACGTTTTCCCAAGAAACCTCCGAGCAGCTTCCAGGGGACCGATCAAACTTGTTCTATTAATTTGTTCTGATGAAACTTGTTTGCGGACTATATGCTTAATTCGTCGTATAAACAACAAAGTAAATCAACAGCAGCCTTCACACGTATTTGTTGCATTCAGCATCGGTTTCCGCTTTACGACACGATACTCGATAGTGCGGCTATGAAAGAGGATTGATTTGTTTCGCAGCGCGTAAGTAGGAAAATTCAAGAGCGAAGAGCGCACCCTTTGAAAATCACAAAAGGTGCGGCACCCGATCTTAGGGATTAAGTATGTAAACGCTTCGCGTTGGACGGCAGAGCTTAAATTCGAGCGCAATTACGATAAGAACGCAATCGCAACTGAGCAATCATGATCCGACGGTGTGAGGATGGCGAGTCAAAGGTGATTTGGACGATCATCAATGATGGGGCGCAGGCTTATAAAGGCGTTATCCCGGCTGATCAGTGGACAGAACCGTATATGTCGCGGGAGAAAATGCAGCGCGAAATTTCTGATGCGGTGGTGTTTTGGGGATTTGAAGAGAGCGGGGAATTGGTGGGCGTAATGGGGATTCAAAAGGTGCAGGATGTGACGCTCATTCGACACGCTTATGTGAGGACCAAGTGGAGGAATCGCGGGATTGGAGCGCAGTTGTTAGCTCATCTGCGCGGGTTGACGAAGGATCGCATTCTGATTGGTACATGGGCGGATGCGGTTTGGGCGATCCGCTTTTATGAGAAGCACGGCTTCCGAATGGTGGGCTCGGCGGAAAAGGACCGGCTACTCAAAAAGTATTGGAAGATATCAGAACGGCAGAGAGAAACGTCTGTCGTTTTGGCGGATTCGAAGTGGCAGGGAATTGACGTTTGATTCAGTTAAGTTTCATTGCTGACCGATGCGGTCGATTTCTTTTTTATGGCGAGGATGTCAAGGCTGGCGAGTGGCAGGCCAAGCACCAGGCTGATTCTTCTGTCGAGCATCATGAAGGCTTCACGGAAAGCCTTTTCGATTTGATGTGAGGTGCCCTCAACTGCCGCGGGATCTGGAATGCCCCAGTGCGCGGTCATGGGCTGCCCGGGCCAAACGGGACAGACTTCTTTCGCGGCGTTATCGCAAACGGTGAAAACGAAATCCATATACAACGCTCCTGGGCGTGCGAATTCCTCCCAAGGTTTGCTGCGTAATTCGGTCACCGGGAGTCCAGCGACTTCGATTTGACGAAGCGCGGCGGGGTGCACGGAGCCTTTGGGCTGGCTCCCGGCGCTATAGGCGGTGAAGTTTGGCGCACCTTTGCGATTCATGATGACCTCGGCCATGATGGAACGCGCCGAATTTCCAGTGCACAGAAATAGGACGTTATAGGGAGTTTGCACGGTTGATCACCTTCGCGCCGGCATCTTTTTGGCGATTGGCGCACAGCCGCCTCGTCCACCACAGCAGTTTTCCATCAGAAAATCCGCGAGGCGGTTTACAAGTTCGAGGTTCGCCGAGTAGGAGATTGAGCGTCCGTTTTTTTGTGCGCGCACCAGACCCGTCGCGGCCAAAACATTTAGATGGAAGGAAAGCGTTGGACCGGGTAAGTGGCGACGGCGAGCTATCGTGCCGGCGGGGAGACCGTTGGGGGCATGGCGGACGAGCAAACGAAAGATGTCGAGTCGCGTCGATTGAGCCAAGGCGGCGAGTGAATCGATGACGTCTGATTGCTTCATATTTCCAAAAGAATGGAAATATAAAAAAATGACCAAGTCAAGTCAAAAATCGGTAGGTGATTATTTATCTTGGGCGGTTACGAGCGATTCCAGCGCGGGTGGTTGGTTAGAAGTGATTTCTTCGAGGCGGCGGTTTTTGGGTTCAATGCCGAAGATTAGTACCACAATGATTTCGATGATTAGTAATCCCACCAGCATGCTGATTACGCCGCCGACGCCGTAATGGCGGTAAAGAGCGACTACCAGAAACGGGCTGACGATGGTGGCCCCGCGTCCGAAGGTGTTGCAAATGCCTGAGGCTCGCAAGCGCACTTCGGTAGGAAATAATTCGGGGATGTACACGGCAAAACATACGGTAACCGACACATAAATGGGGATCATTAGAAAGAAACCGATCATCGAGAGCAGAAGCGGTTCTTTTATGAAGGGATAGATGCTGCCGATCAGGATAGTTAGGAGCGATGCGCCGACAATGGTGGGTCTTCGTCCCCACGAGTCGGAGGTCAATGCTCCGATCACGGAGCCGATGGGCGCGCCGACGGAGATGATCAGGGAGTAGCTGAAGGATTGCGCGATGCTGCGGCCGCTGTGAACGAAGAAAGTTGGGAGCCAGGTAACGAAGCCGAAGATCAGAGTGTTTGCGGTGATGAGCGTGATGCAGCCGACGATCATGCGGGGGAACAGAGCTGGGGTGAGAAGGGAATTGAGTTTTCTGGACGGCGCGATTGTGGGCGTGGGCGATGGCGGAGGAAGCGGACCGTGCTGCTGAGAGATTTCGCGTTCGATGGATTGCAGCAGGGCTTCCGCTTCGTCGTAGCGGCCGATGGACTCGAGCCAGCGGGGCGATTCCGGTAGCGCTTTACGAAGATACCAAACTACCAGGGCGCCGAGTCCGCCGATGACGAACATGGCGCGCCAACCAAATGCCGGAATGACCAGAGTGCCGACGAGCGCCGTGGCAGGCAGGCCTAGAACAACAATAAAGGACATGCCGCCCACCCATTTGCCACGAGCCTGAGGGGGGATGAACTCCGCCATGGTGGAATAACCCACGACATTTTCCGCGCCAAGTCCCAGGCCCATGATGAAGCGCAGGAATATCAGCACATGAATATTGGGCGCGAAAGCGGAAGCCAAGGACGCAAAACCAAAAACGGCGAGATTGGTCTGATAGGTGAAGCGGCGGCCATAACGGTCGCCGAGAAATCCGGTGGCAAAAGAGCCGAGCATCATGCCAAGAAAAGTTGCGGCGATGAATTGCGCGTTCTGGCCGAGAGTGGAAAACCCGCTGCGAAGCATGGCGCCGAGGATGGTGGCGATAAGGTAAATGTCGAAGCCGTCGAAAAACATGCCAATGCCGATGAGGCCCATGATTCGTCGATGGAAAGAAGAAATGGGGAGGCGGTCCAGGCGGGCACCGGCGTTTACCGTGGCGGGCAGATTATTTCTCCCTGGCGAGGACGGACAGGCTGCCGATGGTTAAAACTTCGGTCGCCAGGCGGCAATTCTGTTCGAATGAATTTTGCTCGGCGACATTGAAGAATTCTTTGCATTTGCGGGCGGCTGTGGGATCGAGGGCTAATATGCGTTGGACTAGCGAATTCACGTCCTGCTGTAGCCGATCAGTGGTGCTCACTTGAGAAATTAAGCCAATTTGCAAGGCGCGCTGAGGGTCAATGGGATCGCCGAAGAGCACCATGGGGAAAGCAAAACGCGGGAGCGTGTAGTCGCCGAGATAAGACATGATCGCCGCTGGCGCCAGGCCGGAGCGCATTTCTGGGAATCCCAGGGCTGCATGTTGGGCGACGATCACGAAGTCGCAAACGATCGCCAAGCCGAATCCAAAGCCCATGGCATCGCCTTGCACTGCAGCGATGCTGATGAGATTGGTGGTTCTGAGGGCGCGCTTGAATTCGAGGATGCGAGCGGATTCTTGACGGATGGAGGCAACGTCGCGTCCGGCGCGTTCGCGACCGGTGCAAAAAACATCACCGCTGGCGCGAATCACCAGCACGCGAGCTGACGGGTGGGTGGCTTCTGAACGAAGTACGTTGAGCATAGCGTCGAGCATCGCGCCGGTGACGCGGTTTCCCTCAGTGGGATTGTTCAGCGTGAAGGTGAGAACGTCGCCAGCGCGTTCAATCTGCAGACCCGCCGCAGTATCCGCAACTGGCGAATTCAATTTATCGGATTGCATGCCGCCTCCAAGTAGACACAACACAATAGTGCACACTGGGGCAAAAGGCCTAGAGTTCATCAGCAAATTATTTCGGTGGGAGCGAGACCCGTTTCTCAGGAATTACAAAGTTTCCTGGCGGTACAGGGTTAGCGTGTGGCTCACCGCAGCGAAGACGGTCATGGCGGTCATGGCGACGATGGCGATTGCGCCGCCTACATCGAGAAGGCGATGAGACCATCCTGAAACACGGGCGGCCGGAAGGAAAAACAAAACGGTGTTGGCGATGGCGAGGAGAATACGAATTTCCGTTGGACCAAACTTTGCGAATGACAATCTGAAGATTCCGAGAGTGTAGGACGCCAGATAGGATTCGATGGACAGCAGCAGAAATGCGACCAGCATGCCCATGGCAATGCGCCAATCGATGTAGCCAGAGGCTGCCAGGCCGCCCATAAGAAAGAGCGCGCCAAAGGAGTCGATCATGTGGTCGACGTAAAATCCGTAGCGCGGACGCTGGCGATTTCTGACGAGAGCCAGCGTGCCGTCGAGGCTATCGCCAAACCAATTTAGTGCGAGGCAAATGGTAGCAAGTAACAATCCCCAGGGATTCCAACGCGCCAAAGCGTAGCTGCAACCGGCGAGAAACATGGCGATGGATCCCAACAAGGTAAGGTGATCGGAATTGATCGAGGGTGGCATGTGTGCCGCGAGCCATAACAATGCTTTGCGTTCCGGTGCGGCGGTGAAGCTATTTTGAAGACGGGCGGCATTTTTAAATTTTCCCGGGCGACAAAATGGTTTTGCAGCATGGGTGGAGTTGCCGCCGTTTTGCATTCCTGACGTGTGCGTGATTCGTAACATGTTCATTACGTTTTTCCTTTCAGCAACTATTTGTTGGCTTCGTTTGGAAATTTCTTTAGCACTGCTTCGCGTGTCGCTGTAAGTGTGAAATCGAGGGACTCCCGCGGAACATTTTCGATGAACGGTCCGGCGAGCCATCCGAGGCCGGCGGGAACGTCACGAGTCAAGGAAATGGCGTTGCATTGGATGTACACGCCGCCATCAGCCTGGTAAAAACGCCAGTAAGAATTCAAGCGCCACAAAAATCCGTGGCTATCTTTCGGCGGAGTCGCATGCTCTTGCGCGGAGCCGGCGTTTTCGATTTCGGTGATTCGGGTGCTGTGCGAAATGGACGCGGCGTGGGCGTTGTCCACCACGAGGTATTGGATTTCGTATTCGGTATCCAGGACGACGGTGAGGACGTGCGTTTCTTTTAGCCGCAGGAAAACGCGGAACGAATTTCCAGTGCGCGACAGGAGCTTGGCGCGAAGCACTGTGGGCCGGTAGTAATCGGCGTCGCGATCGTAATCCTGAAGGGCTGTGAGGGTTTGCTGCAGAGTGATGCCGGGGACAAAAGTTATGCCAGTCCAATCATGAATGAGCCCGCCGGGGATGTTCGAACAGTCTCGCGAAGTGCAAGATGCAGAATGGCGCATGATAGTTTGTCGGCGCTTGAGTAGTTGATAAGTTCGTTCGCGCTCGGACTCCGGCAATACGTCGAGCCAAAGGAAATTTTTCCTGTTGGCGAGTTCTTCGTTGTTGCGAACTTCAGCGGCTTGGACATAGCTCTCAAAGGCTTTCAGCGTTTCGGGAGTTGGAGTTTCCGCTGAGCGTAGTGAAGAAGTCAGGCTCAAATTGGCCACAAGAATGAGCGAGAAGAGCGGGTGTTTTCGAATTGTCGGCGAGTGCATGCGCGCAATATGCGGAAATGCCGGCGGGCATGCAATGGCTTGCGGGTAAATCGTGATCAACGAAAGTTCATTCCGTAAGCGCATGAAACTTCGTCTTTTAGGCGGACATCTCCCATAGAATAGGAGACGTTTGGGAGACATCGCGCTTGAGCGAAGGCAACAACCAGCCCCGGCTTTTCCGTTTCGGCGTATTTGAACTGGATTCCGTCACGGGAGAATTGCGAAAAGAGGGAAAATCGCGGCCACGCCTTCGGGACCAGGCGCTGCAGATTCTGATCATGCTGTTGGAAAAATCGGAAGATTTGGTCAGCCGGGACGAACTTCGTGAGCGGCTGTGGCCTGCAGACACGTTCGTGGATTTTGATCACGGCTTGAATACCGCCATCAACCAGGTGCGAAGCGCGTTGGGGGATTCGGCAGCGAATCCAAAATTTATTCAGACTTTGCCGCGCCGAGGATATCGATTTATTGCGCCGGTGCAAGTCCTAGCTCGTGAGAATGCCGGCGCGGGAGGCGGGGAAAATCGCGACACAATCATCGATGGGTTTGAGCAGTCCAAGGAAGCGCCGGCCGTAACTGCTGCGGGAATGCGTTCTTCGATTTTAAGCGATTCCACGGACCTGCCGGTAGTGAGGAAGGAGTCTGTCCGGATCCTTTTTTCGCTAATTCAACTCATGTATTTGATCTTTTATATTATCTTCCTGGTGCGGCTGTCCTTCGCGGAAGCGGTTTTGAATGATTGGGGGCGATATGCGTATGGACTGTTCCTGATTTTAATTGTGGCCGCGGCAATTGGAATTCCAGTCCGCCTGTATTTACTTACGGCCATGGCGTTCCGCTATGAGGGGCTGCCTGAGAAATTTAGAAAACTTTTCCCGTTTCTACTGGTGCTGGATGAAATGTGGGCGTTGACTCCATTTTTATGTGTGCAGCAGATAGGGCTTGGACTGGCCATCGCTACAGCGGCTGCGCTTCTATACTTGCCGTTTTCGCAACGCTCACTGTTGCTGATGGGAGCCGAAGGGAGACGATGAATCTTCTGCGAGATCATTTACTTCTTTTGTAGCCTGTTTTCGGCTAGTTTCTGCGCGGTTGCTAGCGCTTCAGCTGCCTTCACCTTTACGTCGGGTTCCACACCGGTCCCTTCCCAGTCGGCGTTTGAGAAGGGATTGACAGCCAGCACCTCGGGAATTCCCATTCCGAAGTGATCATCAATGCCATGAGAATCCGGTATGTGCGCTGCCGCGTGTGGTCTCACCTACAAAGAAAACGCGGAAAGTAGCCTAGCCTCGCTTTTTAGCCTGGGTCTTCGGGTTGCGCTCGATCGCAAGGCTCTTCGCCCCTCAAAAGTAAAAAGGGCCTCGGGCGGGGCTTGAACTCTGCTTCATTCGCGTTCTGGGGTGGGGCGCTACAGCTGTAGGCAGTCCATATAGGGAAACAGATTCAAAGTGGCACAGGGTGCAGGGGGTCAGTTAGCTGCCAACCTACTTTTTACTGGGACTTACGCTGGTTGGAGTGGCGGTCCAATTGCCCTTGCATGTGGCGTGAAGAAAACGGTCGGCTCATCTGACGGCGAAAATGACCTGAGCATGCATTCGTCAGATACTGCATGGAAGAGCTTCCGGCGCGCGGAACGTCGCGAGTGGTGGCTGTGGTTAGCAGCGATTATGGTGACGCTACTGCTTACCGTGGGAGTGGTTTCCTTCATCGTTCCCGAACTTGCCGAACGCCAGGGACAATTTTCCTGGTTGGGCTTTCCGCCGGCGCTGCGTGGACTTGTGGCGGTAGTGCTGCTTTTTGATCTCTACACCATTTATCAGCAATGGCAGATTCATCGCATTCGCCGGCAATTATTTAAGCGCGAAGAGCTGTTTCGACTGATCAGCGATAACGCCACGGACATGATTGCGGTAGTGGATGTGCACGGGAAGCGCATCTTCAACAGTTTTTCGTATCAAACGGCACTGGGGTACTCGCCGGAGGAACTGCGGGCCTCCTCGTCACTGGAGCAAATTCATCCGGACGATCGCGAGCGGGTGAAACGGGCGGCGGAGGAGTCGGCAGCCACCGGAGTAGGACAGACGCTGGAATATCGCATTCGCCACAAGAATGGAACATGGCGTTCGCTGGAATCGACGGCCAGCGTGATACGCGACGCTAAAGGCGCGCCGGAAAAACTGGTCATAGTCAATCGCGACATCACCGAGCGCAAATCGGCGCAAGAGGCGTTACGGCTGGCGGATGCAGATTTCAAGTCGGTGGTGGAAGACGCGCCCTACGGAATTTATCGCGCGAATGGCGAGGGTCAACTGTTTCGCGTTAACCCTGCGCTGCAAAAGATGCTGGGATATGGGAGCTCCGCTGAGCTTTTGAAAGCCAATCTGCAACTTGATGTTTTTAAATTTCCGCTGGAATTTCGCACGTTGACGGATTTATTTAATCGCGCCGAGGATTTCAAAGAGGCGGAAGCGGAATGGAAACGCAAGGATGGCACGCCCATCACGGTGCGATGCAGCGGCCGGCGCATCGGTCATAACGACGGGCAGGCCGCTTATTTCGAAATGTTCGTGGAAGACATCACCGACAAGCGCATTCTGGAGCGGCAATTGCGGATGGCCGGAAAGATGGAAGCGGTGGGCAGACTTTCAGGTGGAATCGCGCATGACTTCAATAATTTGCTGGGAGTGATCATCGGTTACAGCCAGTTATTGAAACGCGCGCTTGGAGCGGAGAGCCAGTTAGTCGAACACGTAAACGAAATAGAAAAAGCCGGGGACCGCGCGGCAGCCCTGACGCGTCAGTTACTGGCTTTCAGCCGGCAACAGATACTTACGCCCACGGTGTTGAACCTGAACGACCTGGTTGCGGACATGCAAAAAATGCTGCCGCGGCTTATTGGCGAAGACATTGCCGTGACGATGGGGATGGAGCCGGAGCTACAGTCAGTGCGCGCGGACCGCAATCAAATTGAGCAAGTAATCATGAATCTGGCGGTGAATTCGCGCGATGCCATGCCAGCGGGCGGAGAACTTCGTATCGACACGAAAAACGTGCAGCTCGACGAAGCTTATACGCGAATGCATCCCGGCGCGAAAGTAGGGCAATACGTGTGTCTGTCGGTCACCGATACTGGCGGTGGGATGGACGCCGAGACGCTCGCGCATATTTTCGAACCATTTTTCACGACCAAGGAAATGGGCAAAGGCACCGGGCTGGGACTTGCCACGGTTTACGGCATCGTCAAGCAAAGCGGTGGATATGTCTGGGTCGATAGCGAACCCAACAAAGGCGCTTCTTTTCAGATTTTCCTTCCACGTGTGGCGGAGAGTTCGGAGTCGCAAGCGGCGAGGCCTTATGTTGGCGAAAATCTGCGCGGCTCGGAAACTATTTTGCTGGTGGAAGACGCCGAAGCCATTCGCAAACTTGCCGCGGAATTCTTGACCAGTCACGGTTTCGAAGTGTTGAGCGCTTGCAACGCGGAAGAGGCTGTCAGGATCGCCGCTGCGCATGCCGGCGCGATTCAGCTGCTGGTTACCGACGTGATCATGCCGGGGCAAAATGGCCGGGTACTAGCCGAAAGACTGGTGGCCAGCTACCCGCGCATCAAGGTTTTATACATTTCCGGCTATACCAATCCATTTATAGCCGGGCACGGTGTTCTCGAAGGCGACTCGAATTTGCTGAATAAGCCGTTCACGGAAGAAGCCCTGATTCACAAAGTTCGTGATGTGCTGGATAGCGGCAAACAAGGCCGGCGTATCAGCGAGATGGTATTGGCGGGCGCGCCAAAACAGCGGTCTGTCTAACAGGACAAGAGCTACGAGAAGGGCCCAGAGAAGAGCTAAGAGGACGCACGAATGGCAAGAATTCTGATCGTGGATGATGATGAAGCGATAAGGCGGCTGGTACGGCTGAATCTCACCGACTTGTATGAAATTTTTGATACCGGGAAGCCGGAAGAAGCGTTGGCACTGGCGCTGGAGCACAAGCCTGATGCCATTCTGCTGGATCTGCGCATGCCGGGATATTCCGGTTTCGAACTTTGCAAAACGCTGACGTCATTCAGCGCCACGCAGTTGATTCCCGTTTTTGTGATCAGTGGAGAGGGCGGAGCAAAAACCAAAGATTTTTGCCGCGACCTGGGAGCGGCGGCGTATTTTGAGAAGCCAGTGGACTTTGAAGCGCTCCGCGATTCGCTGGCGCAGGCATTGCAGAGCCGCCGCCTGGAACGCCGCAAAGAAGTGCGCGTTGGGCTGCGCGTGCCGTTGAAGCTGAGCGGCCTGGACGCGAATGGCGCGGATTTTAGCCTGCCGAGCACGACGGAAAACGTTAGCAAGGGTGGTTTTCTTTGCGCTTGCGCGGTGGTTTTGACCATCGGGGCCATCGTGGATGTTTTTATGCTTGGTCCTGAGCAGGAGCATGTGGGGAAGGCGCGAGTGGTACGCGCGGAATGGCCGGGGACGCAGTATCCGCGATATGGATTCGCGTTCACGGAAATGATTGGGCACTGGGCGCTGCAATAGATCTGTGCGGGCGAGGATTAGCGGTGATTTTTTTTTGCGCGCGTGATTGTGCGGTAGTCAGGTGAGGGTGCCCAGGTTCGCAGTTGAGTTATGAATTTGGGTCCTGGCCTTTTCCGATGCCAACGATTAACTAACTCACAAAAAACCTAAAAGCAAGACCCACTATTTTTACTTTGTTACTTTCGCGATGAGGGCTCCGAAGGGGGGAAGCTCTACGGTTTCGGCTGGGCCAGCGGAGGCGGACTGCTGGAAAGTGGAGAGCAGGACGGCTAATTTGGGGGACGCGAAACCCTGCGCTTGGAGATTTAATTTCACTTTTTGTGGTGCGTTAGACATATTCAGCATCACTAGGATGGACTCCTCTTTGTCTTTACGCAGATACGAGAGCACGTTGGGGTCGTCTTCATTCAGCGCGGTGTAACTTCCGTTGACCAGCGCGGGTTCTTTGTGGCGCATAGCCAGGACCTGGTGGTACACGCTGAGGATGGAATTTGGATCTTTGGATTCTGCTGCGACGTTGTGCGTTTTGTAGCTGGGAGGCACAGGCAGCCAAGGCTTCGCGGCGCTGAAACCCGCATTTGGGGCGTCGCTCCATTGCATGGGAGTGCGTTCGCCATCGCGGCCGATTTCGCCGGGCCAACCGGTTATGCCTTGGGGATCTTTCACGTCTCCCTTGCGCTTGGGGTCGTTGTTTTCCATGCCCAGTTCTTCGCCGTAATACATGATGGGGCTGCCGCGGAGCGTGAGGTAAAGCGAGGCCATGAGCTTGGCGATTTCGTCATTGTGTACGCCGTCGCCGTAGCGATTGTAGGAGCGCACCATGTCGTGATTGCTGATAACAAAAACGGGCCAACCGCCGGCTTGATCGACGGCCGCAATCTGGAGGCGAAATTCGGGCGCGGAAAGTTTATTCACGGTGCCAAACATCAAGTCCATGGGCATCTGCAGCTCGTTGCTGTGCTCGCCGTAATAATTTTTTAGTTCGGCGATATCTTTCGTCCAGGTTTCTCCGATCAGCACGGCGTCGTATTGGTCGGCGATTTTGCGGAGGTCCTGCAGCGCGCTATGCACTTCGGGCAGTTTGGTGTTGTATATGCGCGCGAAGTTGGGACGGCCGAACTTATCTTTACCGGGCGACGGAGGATTGTCGGTCAAGTTGGGATCTTCGAAGAGCGTGTCAACGGCATCGAGACGAAAGCCGGCAACGCCGCGCTTGTACCAGAAGCGCGTCACGTCGAGCATGGCGTCTTTTACCGCGGGATTGCGCCAGTTGAGGTCGGGCTGCTGGGGATAAAAATAGTGGTAGTAGTATTGGCCGGTTGTTTTGTCGAAGGTCCAGGCAGGTACCCCGAATTCAGATTGCCAATTGTTAGGCGGCTGATTTCCTTTGCCGTCGCGCCAGATGTACCAGTCGCGATATTTGGAAGTTTTTGACGAGCGCGAATCCAGGAACCACTTGTGCTGGTCGGAAGTGTGATTGACGACGAAATCGAGAATGACGCGGATGTTGCGTTTTTTTGCTTCGCTGACCAGGCGGTCGAAGTCTTTCATGGTGCCGTACATGGGGTCGATGGCTTCGTAATCGGAGACGTCATAGCCGAAGTCGACCTGCGGCGACGGGAAGCACGGAGTGATCCAGATGGCGTCCACGCCTAATTCGCGGAGGTAATCGAGCTTGGAAGTAATTCCGTTTAGGTCGCCGACGCCGTCGTTGTTGCTGTCGGCGAAACTGCGCGGATAAATTTCGTAGAACACGGCGTTCTGCCACCACTGGCGCCCTTTAGCATCGGTCTGTTGTTGAGCGCTGGAGGGTAAGGCGGTGAGGCAGGAGCAAAATATCATCATGGCGGTGATTGTAATTTTCTCAAGCATGGTATGAACCCCTCTGCGTTTTTCGAAAAGTATGTGAGCAATTAGTATCAATCGAATCCAGCCAGGTTTTAGATCAATCCAGACGCGGTCAGTCATGTTTGCGCGATTTGTCACGACGGCCTTGCGCAAAATGAATGGTAATAGTGCCGTGCGCAGTGTTGTGGCTATCTGCAACGGGCGTAACAACGTGCAGCCATGCCGTGTCGGGACCGCCTCGCACCAGCTTTGCGCCATCCACGCTGGAGACTGCGCCAGGGTTGGACATGGAAAGCTCGTAGTCTTGCTCCGGGCTTCCAGAGATGGAGAGCGTTAATTCATCTTTAGCGTCCGACCACGTTTCTGAAAGTATTCTCAAGCCTTCGCTGACGCTGCCGAGCTGCGGCAACTCGGGTTGATAGCTGACGCCGAAATCATTGGCGATCCGGATGCGCAGCTTGGTGGCGGCGCCAACCGGGACTGAAACGTGCGTGATCACGTGCTGGTCGGTGCCGTGGTTCTGCATGTCAAAGGGCAGTGCGTGGCCGCCAACTTCCGCGGAAAGCACGCGCGCGCGCAAGCTGACGGCGGGCTCAAATTCGACGGCGCAATTTTTTGCGCCGGAATTTTTGATTTCCAGTTCAATAGCGTCCGGCGCTTTTGCGTAGCTAAGGTCGATAGTGGCTTCACCCACGTGAACGGTGTGAAGGGCGAAGCCGGGCCAATCCGCCGGCAGGTGCGGCGCCAATGTAAGCGTGGTATTTTGCGCGTCGGTCGAGAGTCCCAACATTCCGCGAAGGACAGGAGCGACGACCATGGCCGCTGACCAAATTTGGTGCGGCGAACTGGTGGAGAGGTCCTGGTAGTAATCGCCGGAGAGCACTTCGGTGACGTGGCCAGGGGAACCGTCGAGTGCGAGCAATGCGTTGGCGCGCAAATTCGCGTACGCGGCGTGTTCGTGATGATAGCGATACTCGCCCACCGAGGCCCAGCCGGTGAATAGCGGCCACACCGAGCCGTAGTGATATCCGCCGCCGCTATAGCGAGTGGCGCGGCCGGAAATGATGCGCATGCCCCAGTCGGCTTGATGATTCGAATCGGACAACTGGGTGATCATCTCGGCGGCTTTTTCTTCGTCGAGCAAGCCGAACCACATGGGGACGGTGGAAAGCACGCTGGCTTCATCGACGAGCTGATTGTCCTTGTCGAGAGCGAAAGCGAATCTTTTTTTATCGGGGAGCCAGAAAGCATTGTTGAGCAGAGTTCGTTGGCGTTCGAATGCCCCCTGGAGTTCCTTGCTTTCGGTTTCTTTGCCCGCGACCCGGGCGAGATTGTTCAGCGCGCGCAATGCTTCCGCGCCCAAACCGCTTTGGTAGAACTCGCTCTTCACCGGCAGCAGCGGGCCGCCTTCGACCCAGCCGTGGCCGAAGCCGAAATTCTGCGGCAAACCCTGCGCGTCATAGGTGGAGCGCAGGAATTGGTATGCCTTCCAAACGCTTTCCCACTTCGCTTGCGCGAACGGGGTGTCGCCACTTTCGACTACGTAATCGTTCATCGCAATGATGTAGAGAGGGGTGGCGTCCGCCGAAGCGTAAGCGTAGGGATAATCTTTGAACCAGGGGACGAAGTTTGCTCCCTGGGCGATTTCGTGCGGGATTTTTCCATCTTCGCGCTGATATTTTCCGATGAATTCGAGAGCCTTGCGCGTGGTGGCGAAATCCCCAGAAGCGTCCAAGGCGAGCGAGGTCCACATGGAATCGCGGCCAAAAAACCACGCGAAGCCGGGGCGTTGGCTTTCGCCGGAAGTGCGATAGCCGGCCACCAGGCCGGTTCCGAGATAGGGATTAGTCACCAATCCCTGAATCATACTGACGCGCGACCAGTCGTAGGCGCGTTGCAATTCTTCATCGGGAAGCTCGACGGTTACCGTTTTTGATAAATAATCGCGGTAATAGTCGGCGGACTGGCGAAGTAGCTGCGGGTATTCTTCGGTCAGGTGTTGATAGACAGCTTCCGCTTCGGCGCGGCCCTGCACGGAAGCGGCCAGCACGATCACTTTTGTGTCGGCGCCTTTTTCCGTGACTCCGAGGCGGAAAGAATTGTCGCTCTCGCTGGAATAGTTGGTCTGATATTCCCTGCGGCGTTCCGCGGCGGTGGGCGACCCAAGGAAGGCGGCGAATTTCTTTTGCTCTTCGCCAAAGTAAAATGCGTTCCGTTCCTGCTCCCAGTTGACATACGTGGCGCCCAGTGCCGCGGGCCACTCCAATTGAAAATCGCGGCGGAAGACGGCTTCAATTTCCAGGGGGAATTCCGTTTCTACTTCAAAAGTTACGATCACGCCGGGTTCGTCGACGGGGACAAAAAAAGTTTCTCGCACGGAAAAAGTATCGCTGGTGTAGACGATGGTGGTGGATTCCGGCCGGACGATCACGGTGCGCGCCAAGGTTTCCGCGGGCAAGGCGCGATCCTCAGTGTGAAAGCGCAAGTGAAAATCGCGGAAAATCTTTAGGGGATAGACCCAGGCTTCGATGCGTCCTGATTCATTGCCAAAAATTCCGGCGCGCGTTCCAACGGCGGAAAGAAATTCCCAGGTGCGCACCGGGCGGGTCAGTTCCAGGGAGGGGGACTGATCTTTAACCTTATCCTGATCGGCGGCGCTTGCAGCTGCGGCGATAAACAGAAGAGTCGCGAGGATGCGAAATAATTTCACGAAAGCGCTTGAGAGTGTCTCACGATTGAAATAGGGGTCGACCATCGATGGGATGGCATTTGCAGGCCGCATTGGAGCGTGCAGGCGCTTGCAAACTGCCATACGCCTCTCTATAAAGGAAAGCGGCAGATTCTAGCACGAGCCAAAGTCGGGAAGGTACCATTCCTTTTGGGTTTTTCACGCCGCTCCTTTTTGAAATCGCTGAGCCGTTCCGCAACGGTCCTCTCACTCGGAAACATATTGGGTTTCTCGCGTTCTAGAAATGTCGTCGTAGCGGGACGCGAAATGCCGCAGGGCGCCTCCGCGCCTGCTGCTGCTTCTTCGGTAGCCGGCACTCGACTGGGATTGAGTTTTGTGAATGTTGCCAAGGAAGCGGGGCTGAACACCAAAACTATTTTTGGCGGGGAGCACAAAAATAAATATTTGCTGGAGACGACAGGCTGCGGAGTGGCTTTTTATGATTATGACAACGACGGATGGCTGGATATTTTCTTGGTGAATGGATGGCGGCTGGAAGGATTTCCCGCCGGGCAGGAGCCGTCGTCTCATTTGTTCAAAAATAATCGTGACGGCACGTTTACGGATGTAACGGTTATGGCGGGATTAGTGCATTCCGGCTGGGGCCAGGGAGTGTGCATCGGCGATTACGACAGTGATGGATTCGAGGATCTCTTCGTCAGTTATTTTGGGAAAAATGTGCTGTATCACAACAACGGCGACGGGACGTTCACGGATGTAAGTGAAAAGGCCGGCGTGGCGGGCAATGGCAAGCGTTGGAACAGTGGTTGTGCCTTTGTGGATTACGATCGCGACGGGCGACTGGATCTTTTCGTGGCGAATTATATTGATCTGGATCTGGCCACCGCGCCTGTTCCGGAGTCGGGACCTTGCAATTACAAAGGAGTGCTGGTGGCGTGCGGGCCGCCGGGATTGAATGGGGGCAAAAATATTCTGTATCACAACAATGGCGACGGGACTTTCACGGATGTGTCGCAAGCCGCGGGAATTCTAAATGCCAACGGAACCTACGGCCTTGGCGTTCTTACCGCTGATTTCGACAATGACGGCTGGCCGGATATTTACGTGGCCAATGATTCGACGGCCAGCGCGCTTTATAAAAATTTGACCAACGGCAAATTTACCGATGTAGCTATGGAGGCGGGTTGTGCGCTGAGCGCCGACGGCAAGCCGCAAGCTGGAATGGGAGTGTCGGCCATCGATTACGATCTGGACGGCAATCTCGACATTGTGAAAACAAATTTCGCAGGGGACACTCCTTCACTGTATCGGAATATCGGCGGGGGAAATTTTGAGGACGCTACATTTCCGGCGGGACTGGGGAGACACACCCAGTATCTTGGGTGGGGCTGCGGTTTTTTTGATATGGACAATGATGGCTGGGCGGACATTCTTATCTGCAACGGGCATGTTTACCCGGAGGTGGAGCAGTTGCGCACGGAAGCAGGCTACGCGCAACGCAAGTTGCTGTATCGCAATTTGCGTAATGGACGGTTTGAAGATCTATCCATGGACGCTGGGCCGGGCATCTCTGCTCCGTCGGCATCGCGAGGGTGTGCGTTCGGCGATTTCGATAACGACGGCGACATCGATGTGGTGGTGAATACCGTGAACGATTACCCGCAACTGTTGCGTTGCGACCAAAAGACCGGCAATAACTGGCTGAAAGTTCGCACCATCGGCACCAAATCAAACCGCAGCGGCATTGGCGCGCGGCTGCGTTGCGTTACTCATTCTGCCGGGGAAACGAAACCGCATGCGCAGATCGATGAAGTGCGCAGTGGCGGCGGCTATTTTTCGCAGAATGATTTGCGGGTACACTTCGGGATCGGAAAAGCTGAAAAAGTTGATGTGTTGGAAATTCGCTGGCCCAGCGGGCTGCTGGAAAAAGTGGAAAACATCAAGCCTAATCAGCTTATTTTTGTGAAGGAAGGGCAGGGAATAGTGAGGACGATGCCATTTCCGGAGAGTAAGGCTGCGGTGGGGCGCAAATCGCCGTAGTCGCGCGATGTTTATTTTTTGGTTGTTTGTACATCCGCAAAATCGCTGCATGGGCAAATGCCGTTTGTGGCGCACTTGGAAATCAGGCGTCCTGTCGTTATCGCACAAAATCGCGTGATAACATTTCTTCTACGGCTCAATCCATTTTGGATAACATGCGTCTTCCATCACGCCATCGGTCCATCAAAAACTTCGCACTTGCAGTAACTTTCACCCTCATTTTCGGTGCAGTTTCGCATGGCGCGATGTCTGCTCAAACCGGGGTGACAGCCAATGCCGATGCGGCGACTCAGGCGAATGGCGAGTACGCGCAGGGAGTGAGTGCGTTGCAGCGCGGCGATCTTGCGGGAGCGCGCGCAGCGTTTGAAAAAGCTCTGCGCCTGGTACCGAACAGCCCGGAAGGGCATAACTCGCTAGGCTGGGTATTGCTTGCGCAGGGACAAACTGACGATGCCATCGGGCATTTTCGGGCCGCGCTTCGCGCGAAGCCGGCGTTTGCGCAGGCGCATATAAACTTATCGAACGCGTTGGTGCAGAAGGGCGATCATGCAGGCGCGGTACAGCAGGCGCGCGATGCCGTGCGGGACGCGCCGCGCGATTCAGAATCTCATCATGCGCTCGGACGAGCGCTGGCATTTGCGGGCGACAACAAGAACGCGGCGGCCGAGATGCGAGTCGCCGTTGAGCTGGAACCCTCTCGCGCTGATTTGCACGATGAACTTGGCACGTTGCTGGTGCAGCAATCCAATGCCAAGGGAGCTGAGCCGCAATTTGAAGAAGCGGTGCGGCTCGATCCAAGAATTGCTGCGGCGCATCTGCATTTGGGTGTTTTAAGACTGCAGCAAAAATCCGGAGATGCAGGAGTCTCCGAGCTGCGCGTCGCTACGCAACTGCAGCCACAAGATCCACAGGGCCACTACTATCTGGCTAAAGCGCTGCAAGAAGCGGGCGAAGCTCAAGAGGCAATGAGCGAGCTCCAAAGCGTTGTGAAGCTACAACCGGATTTTCCGGGGGCGCAGAACGAATTGGGTTTGCTGCTGCAACATTCTGGAAATGCAGATGGCGCGGCGCAGGCTTTCCGGCAGGCTGTTCGACTGCAACCAGAAAATGCTGACGTGCACAGCAACCTGGGGCTGGCTCTTTTACAGGTTGGGGATGGAGACGGCGCAATTGCGCAGTTCAAGGCGGCTGTGCGGCTGCGTCCCGGCGATACCAGTTACCGCGCAAACCTTGGCGTCGCCTATCTGCAAAAAACGGATTTCGACGCCGCCATCGCGGAATTTCAGTCCGCGCTGAAAGACGCGCCTAATGACGCGACGCTGCACTACGACCTGGGGCTGGCGTTAAAACTAAAGGACAAATTACCGGAAGGTATCGCAGAGCTACGCAAAGCCGCGGAACTAAATCCGCAACAGGCTGATGCGCATTACACGCTGGGCGTCACGCTTTGGCAGCAGGGCGAATTGCCTGCGGCGGAAAGCGAGCTTCGCGCCGCTGTTCGCGCCAAGCCTGACTACGCGGAGGCTTTCTATACGTTGGGTACGGTGTTGAAGCAGCAGGAAAAGTGGCAGGAGGCTGCTGTTGCGCTGCGCGAAGCGATTCGACTGCAGCCGGACTTTGCCGGCGCACACACTACGCTAGCGGCGGTGCTTCGGCAGCTTGGAGATACGCAGGGCGCTGCTGCTGAGAGCCGCGCGGGCGCGGCCATGGCTAAGCAGACTACCGACATGCAGGCTGCGGTCTTCGCGACCAATTCTGGCGCGCGTTTGCTGAATGCCGGTGACCTTGACGCCGCGATCTCGCAATTTCGATCTGCGATTGCGGCTACACCGGGCTATGCGCCGGCTCATTATCAGTTGGGACTGGCGCTGCAACGAAAAGGCGAGCGGGAAGAATCGGGCAGAGAATTGAAGAAAGCGGCGGAGCTTGATCCCCGGTTCAAGGCCACTTCCCCGTAGGCGTCTTGCTAAGGAATGGTCGAGGTTTGATGAGAGCACCGGTTTATACCTCAACTGCACCCAACTTCAGGACCCACCCTTGAAAATCGAGGGCGGGGCACCCTTCGCGTTTTTTCGGTTTGCGGTGAGGGACGCGAACAGATCTGACCGAAAGAGGTCAGACGCCTTTACGCAGCGCTACCAATTCAGTGGCTACCGGGACGCCGCGTACGACCTTGACGTGGAGGACGGCTTCGAAGGGCTTTAAGTCGGCTGGTTTTGAAACGGAAAGCTTGGACAACAATTCCTCCAGAGTTTGTTGACGCGAAACGTATTCAACTGCAGCCTGCGTTCCCATGGTGGTGGTGCCCGCCAGGATGAGTTCCGAACGCGCGTCGTTTAATCCACGTACCAGGGCGACGACGGAATAGTCTTCGGTGAGAGTTTGATTATTTGGTGAAGCCAGAAATTCTTTTGGTTCGCCATTGCGCGGATGAACATTGATGATTTCGGTGTTTCCGCGGCGGGTGCCAGAGGGAATTTGTTTGAAAATAAATTCCTGGGTGCCGGGAATATCGAGTAGAGACAGATTCTCGGAGGGCGAACCGATAAAAATCAGGTCATTGTTCTTGGCGTCATCCAGGGTAAAAAGACTTCCGCGTTTGACGCGTATTTCTTGATGAAGCGCGGCGAAAACTTTATCCAGTTCGTGTACCGCTAAAACTTCGCCAACACCGGTGTAGTGATCGAGTATCGGCTCACCTGCATCTCGCACAGGATTGTAATAGCGCATGCCTACGTCCGGCCTGCCAGCAAACGGCGCATTGCTGAAGATCACCCATGGCTCTTCGGGACCGGTTAGAAATCCTCGCCAGAATGTCGCATAAGCGGCGGGAATTCCCGGCCGGTCACTGATGGCGCTCGTTTCGCCAGCCTTACGTGGGAACAACAAGGAGGCCATCACCGTTAAACTTGCGGCCAGCAAAACCGCCAACGTACCTACGGCGATGGCCCACTTGCGCGGAATCTGCTGCGGTAGCGGTTCGTGTTCTTGATGGAGTTGGAGTTCGTGACGACCGCCGTTGTTGGCTGCCGGTGGGTGCCTACTGCCTGGAGTCCGCGGATGAAACGTCAGTACGTAGGTTCCCTTAGGTAACTCGACTAAGACGGGGTCGTCGACTGCGGCCTCGCCGCTGTAGTACTCCGCGAGTTTTGCTCGCAGGCGCCCGGCTTGGACTCGCACCATCGAATCCACCTGAGGATCGAAGTTGTCCTGACGGCCGAATACTTCAGTGGCGATTTGATATTCCTTCAGGGGAGCGCCCGGATGATCCAAGGCGTGCTTGGCAATATAACGCAGAAGTTTGCATAGCGACTCAGAGCCGTGCAAGACGGAGCTGTTGGCCAGCTTCTCGATTTCCGCTTGAATTAGGGTCTTGTCGAGCACAGCAGCTCCAGTTACAGGGTTGTAACACGAACGTATCTGCGGATGCAAGCTACAGCAAAGTAAGCGCTTATACGATGTAACCGTGTCTTACGGCCTGAGACTTGCCCAAGCATCAATAAAATTGATAAGAGGTAGCCACTTAATTGTTCGATTGCCTTTCCGCTGCTTAGTTTTGTTGTATTTGCGGTCGGGCCCCGGCTAACTCCGGGATCGATGGCTTCGAGAAGTATCTGTGTACGTCGAGGGGGTCCGGCAGGATGGGAATGATCGTCCTGCTTGTTGCGGTCCACACAGTAGTTCACGAACCCATATAAATTCAGTCGAGGATGCTGTTCGGCAGCGGTGTGTTCGGCTTCGGAAAGATTCCAAGATGGGTTTGAGGAGGGGTGTAATGGTAAGACGATCCGTGTGGCTGGCTCTGGTTGTGTTCTGCTTCTCTTTTAATCTGTGCACGTATAGCGCTTCGGGGCAAGCCGTTTTCGGCAGCATTATCGGCACGGTGACGGACGCGCAAGGGAATGCGGTAAGCGGCGCGAAAGTCACGGTCACTTCGATCTCGAAGAGCACTACGTTCGAAACCACCACGAACGAAAGTGGCAACTTCGCGGTCACCCACTTGATCCCGGATGACTACGGGGTGGCAGTAGAAGCTGCAGGTTTTAAGGTGTATTCGGTGGAACGCGTTACGGTTACCGCTGACTCCTCGCAAACTCTCAACGTTCCGCTGCAAGTCGGAGCGGTAACACAAACGGTAGAAGTCACGGGCGATATTCCGCAACTGCAAACCGACCGCGCGGACGTGGACGTGCAGTTCAGCCAGAAGTACGTTGAAGATTTGCCGATTCTCAATCGCAACTTTACGAACTTTGAGTTGTTGTCCCCCGGCACGCAGAAATTGCCGGGGTTCAGCCACGCAGCCACTGAAAACCCTCAGGGTGGCGGCCAGATCGAGGTCAATGGCCAGCATTTCTCGGGCACAAACTTTGAACTCGACGGTACCGATAACCAGGATCCCATCCTCGGCATCATCGTTGTGAATCCGAATTTGGACGCCATCGGCGAAGCCAAAATCGCGCTACAGGATTACGACGCCGAATCCGGCAAGGCCACCTCCGGTGTGGTTAGGGTACAGACCAAGTCAGGGTCAAATGACCTTCACGGAAGCGGTTTCTTTTTCTACCGCAATAGCGATCAGGAAGCGCGCGACCCATTCACCAACAAACCGGATGTGCCTCTCGCCGCAGCCAATTGGAAGCAGTTTGGCGGCTCCGTTGGTGGCCCGATCATCAAGAACAAACTCTTCTTCTTCGGCGATTACCAAGGAACCCAACAGCAGCAAGGCATCACCAACCAATATACGATTCCGACTTCAACCGTCGTACAGAGCTGCAATCCGGCAACAAACGCCGCAAGCATCTCGCCGGGCTTCTGCAACTTGAGCGAGTATGCCTCCGAAAATTCGATTTTCGATCCGTTAACCGGCAACCAGCAAACCGGTGTCGGCCGCACGCAATTTTGCGGACCCGCTGGATGCGCAACTCAGCCGAATTGGATTCCCATCAATCGCGTCGGTCAGAACGTCGGTAGCCTCTTGGCTTTGTTCCCGGCACCGAATGTCGCCGGCGTTAACAACAACTTCAACTCAAGCGGCGCTGGTCCGTTCGATCAGAAATCGTTCGATACTCGTATCGATTACTCCGCCCCTCACAACTATCAGGTCTTTGGGCGCTTCAGCCTCGACTACTTTTCGCTCTCTGGTACAGGCGGTTTGGGAGCACTCGGTGGACTGGGTTTTGGTCCGGGCGGATTGAACGGATCTTCGATCAATCACGACTACAGCTTGGCGGCCGGCTTCACCAAGCCCATCGGCGCTAAGTGGCTCACGGACTTCCGTTTCGGCTATTTCAAGTACAACCCGCAGACCGCGTACTCCGACGCCACGAAAACTCCGATGGATACTCTGGGATTTCCCGGCCTTAACTCTGGCCCAGGTATTGTCGGCCCACCGGTGACCGGCGGCCTGTCCGGCTTTCAGCTCACTCTGAACGGCGGCAATGCCGGCGTCGGAAACGGAACCCTTTCTTCCTTCGGCGACGGGTTAAATATCGGTCGTTGCAACTGCCCGCTAACCGAAAGCGAACAGCAGTTCCAGTTTGTGAACAACTGGACGCGCACGCAAGGCAACCACACCATCAAGTTTGGCGCGGACATCCGATATGCTGAAAACCTTCGGGTGCCTAGCGACGCAAGCCGTACTGGATTGTTGAATTTCGATTCCGGCGGGACCTCCAACGGAGGTGCTGGGGGCTTGGCTCTTGCTACGTTCTTGTTGGGTGACGTCACATCGTTCCAGCGCTTTGTCAGCACCAGTTTGAACGCTGCGGAACGCCAGAAACGCTGGTTCTTCTACGGCCAGGATTCATGGCGCGTCAGCTCCAAGTTTACTTTGACCTATGGCCTCCGCTGGGAGATCTATTTTCCGGAGAGCGTCAATGGCAAGAATCAGGGCGGTTTCGCCAACCTCGATCAAGGCGTAATCCGCGTCGCGGGTGAAGGCCCGATCGGCCTGAACGGCAATATCAACAATACTTACAAAGCCTTCGCTCCGCGTCTCAGCGTTGCCTACCAGTTTGATCCCAAGACTGTGGTCCGCATGGGCTACGGTCGTGGCTTCGATATCGGCGTGTTCGGCTCAAACTTTGGCCATGTGGTGACTCAGAACCTGCCGGTGCTCGCGCAACAGTCGCTCCAGGACACGAACTGCGCGCAGCAACCAACTTGCGGCCCGGGTACAACGAACAACCGATTTCCGGTCTTTACTCTCAATCAAGGACCCCAGGCCTTCTCCTTTGCCAACATCCTTGGTGCGATCTCGCCTGCCGGCACCTTGCCACTGAACGGACCAGACGGTACCGTGCAGCCCAGAGTTCGCCCGACTATACAAAGGCTACCAACTATCGACCAGTGGAATGCCACCGTTCAGCGACAGATCACTCCGACGCTGAATCTTACGATCAGCTACGTTGGTAACAAGGGAACACATGTTTTCTCCGGCCAATCCCCGTCCTACAATAACAATGAAGCCGCGATTGGCACCGGAACCTTCGCCTATCAATGCAAACCCAATGTGGCGCCTGCAACCGGTTTTGATTGCAAGCAGGCATTTGTGCCTTCTGTGCCGCAATCTAATCGCCGTAGGTATTTCCTGAACGGCGTGCCCACTTTCACTTATCCCGGATCGACGTTCACCGACGCTCAGGGCAACGTCCATCCAACTCCCGCCTGCTGCGCGGTCGATACCGGTTATTTCGGTAACGACGCCGACAACAAGTACAACGCTCTGCAGATCAAGGCTGAAAAGCGCACCAGTTACGGCTTCCAATTCCTCGCGCACTATACGTACTCCCGCGCCTATGACTACGACCAAGGCTACTTTGACGTCAATAAGAAGTTCGCCTGGGGCCCCAACCCGTACAATCGCAACAGCGTATTCGTGGCCAACACGATATACGAATTGCCGGTCGGAAGAGGGAAGACGTTTATGGGCGATTCCGGCCGAGCACTTAATTTCCTTATCGGAGGGTGGGAGGTGACCAATACGCTGACATGGGGCAGTGGTCTCCCCTTTACTCCAAGTCTTCAGAACTGCGGTCAAGTTTCCGATGCCGGACCGTGCCGTCCTAACCTCGTGTCCGGACAAAGCTTCAATGTGGGCAAAAGGACGGCTCCGTGCAGCTCGGGTGTCGGCAACTGCACGTTCTGGTACACTCCAATCCCAACTCTCAGTCAAGCGCTACCGGAAATTACGAACTCACCGACCGACATTACCGGTACACTTGACTCGTGCCAGACGGCCCGCCCGACCGCTGGTCCGTTTGCACTTCCGGCTTGCGGCCAGATCGGCAATGCTGGATTCGACTCGCTTCGAGGTCCGCATGCCTTCTACGACGACATGGCGCTCTCGAAGAACTTCACCATCACCGAGCGCGTCAAGGCGCAATTCCGCTTCGACGCCTACAACGTCTTTAACCATCCTGTAATCGGCGTCCCCGGCAATACCTGCGTGGATTGCGGTGGCAGCTCTGGCCAGATCACGGACATCGAGGCCGATGCTGCTCCTGGTTCGCCGGTGGGCATGCGTCAACTGCAGTTCGGTGTGCGCATCACTTTCTAGTCTAACCACTCAAAACAAGACGGGGAGCCTGGTCGCGGGCTCCCCGTTTTTTATGCTCTAATCGCTTTTTGGAGTGTGGCAGGCGGCGGGACGGCGATTTTTACTGGCTATGAATTTTCCACAATCCAGAAGTTACGCGTTGCGCTTGCAGCTCATTTGCGGTTTTTTATTTCTTTTGCAATTTTCGGTTAACGCGCAGGCCGTAACCAAAGCGCCGCCTTCTTACGAAGAAGTTCATCGGCTGACCGAGCAAGGCAAATTCGACGACGCGCTCGCGGCGTTGAATGAAATCGCACAATCCAATCCCACGGCGAAAAATCTCTCGCACGAGTTCGGCGTTACTTATTATCGGAAAGGCGATTATGGCAACGCGGTTGCCGCGCTCCAACGCGCGATTGCTGAAAATCCCGACGATACCGAAGCTACACAACTCACCGGGCTTTCGCTGTACCTTTCCAATAAGCCGGCGGAAGCGATTCCTTATCTGGTGAAAGTGCAATCATGGTATTCGAGCGCCAGCGTAGATGCGTCGTACATTCTTGGAGTCGCGTACATTCAGACGAAAGATTACGCGAGCGCGCGTCGAGCGTTCGCGAAAATGTTTCAAGTTGCTCCTGAGTCGGCCGCCGCGTATCTTTTTACCGCGCGCCTGCTGCTGCGTCTCGATTTCGCTCCGGTAGCCGAGGAATACAGCAAAAAAGCCATCGAGCTCGATGCCAAGCTTCCGCTGGCGCATCAAGTGTTGGGCGAGCTTTACCTGTATGAGAATAAGCTTCCCGAGGCGACTGCTCAGTTCGAACAGGAAATCGCGATCAATCCGGGCAACGCCGCGGCGTACTACAAACTGGCGGACGCTTACTCTCGCGCGCAGAAATTCGATGAGGCGGAAAAACTTTTGCAGCGCTCGATCTGGCTCGATGCTAATTCGAGCGGGCCGTATATTCTGCTTGGGAAAGTTTTGGAGAAAAAGGGCGAGAGCGAACTCGCTGTACGTGCGTTGCAAAGGGCGCTGGCGATGGATCCCAACAATTCCGTAACGCACCACTTGCTGGGGCAGTCTTATCGGGCGTTGGGACGGATGGAAGATGCGGAGCGCGAATTGAAGTTGGCGGAAAGTTTGCAATCGGCCAAAGATCAAAAACCGTAATGGTCGGGAATATTTTTTATTGATAGCGCTGATGCGGCGCGTCAGGCTGGAATCGAGTTTATGCCCACTAAATACACGATTGTTGGTCTCGGCGAATTGTTGTGGGACGTTTTTCCTAATCGTAAGGAGTTGGGCGGCGCACCGGCCAATTTTGCGTACATGGTTAGTTTGCTTGGTGACGAAGGCGTGGTGGCCAGCCGAGTAGGCCGGGATCGCCTCGGAAATGCCGCCGCGCGGAGATTAGCGAAACTGGGGCTATCGCAGGAGTGGCTGCAGCTGGATACGAAAAGCCCGACGGGCACAGTGAAAGTGCAAGTGTTTGAGGATGGCCAGCCAAAATTTCAGATTGCCGAAAATGTTGCCTGGGACAATTTCGAGTGGACTGCGCAATGGCAGGCGCTGGCGGGACGCACGGCGGCGGTGTGCTTTGGCTCACTGGCGCAGCGCTCCGAGCGTTCGCGAGAGACGATCCGACTGTTTCTGCAAAACTTGCGGCCAAACGCCGTCAAAGTCTTCGATGTGAATTTGCGCCAGTCTTTCTTTTCCGCCGACATTCTGCGCGATTCCGCAAAGATTGCCGATATCATGAAAGTCAATCAGGACGAGTTGCCGCAGGTAGCGCAGCTTCTGGGATACAAATCAAATGCCAAAGAATCAGCGGGACAGTGGCTTTTACAAACGTGTGGATTGAAACTGGTGTGCGTGACGGAAGGTCCGAGCGGAAGTTCTCTAGTGGCCGCTGACGGTGTGCACAGGCATCCAGGCTTCCCGACGGAGGTGGCGGATACTGTGGGTGCGGGCGATGCATTTACAGCTGCCCTGATTCATCACTATCTTCGCGGAGCAACTTTGGATGAAATGAATGAAGCTGCGAATCGCATGGGATCCTGGGTGGCGTCACAAGTGGGCGCTACTCCGAAACCGGATGTGAAATTTCTGAAGTCGGTTCTGCACTCGAGCGTTCAACAGCTCGATTAATTCGCGGACGGGGACACAACTTTGGCCGCTACTGGCGGTGCGGAATCCTGCTCTTTCGCCAGGCGCTCGGCCATCGGCTTTGGCAATTCGTACAGCAGATTCAGAAATGCGCCGTTGGTCCATCCGAAGCCCACGATATTGATGTGATATCCGGCGGTCACTGCGGTTTCCGACGAGCGCGTCACGGCATTGTATTTTTCTCGAATGGTGCCGTCGCGCCGGAAATTTTCCGCGACAGTGGACAGGAATTTGTAGGAGACGCGATCGGCGTCTTCGTTGAATCCGTAACGGCGCATGCCTTCGTCGGAGATCAATTGATTCGGTGCCCAGGCGTAGGGAAAGTCCCACTGTCCACCGGTTTCGTGCGGGCTCATGACCAGGCCGCCGGGTTGCTCAAAAGTGGAGAGATTCTTCATCACCCCTTTGGCCTGGTCGGGAGTGGCTAATCCCACCCACAGCGGATAAAAAACGGTGACGTAAGCGTAGGTGGATTGCTGCTGTTTGACAAAGTCATAATCGAAAAACATTCCAGCCTTTTCGTTCCACAAATATTTGTCGATATTTGCTTTGCGCTCATCGGCCAGCCGCGCCCACTTGTGAGCTTCCTCGGCTTTTCCCAGCATTTCGCTCATTCGCTGTAAATCTTTTTCAGTTTTGTACAGCAGGCTGTTCAGGCATACCGGGGCGTAGTTCTGCGTATCCGCGCCGTAAGAGCCGAAGCGAAAGGAAATGTCGTAGCCGGACTCGCGCATGGAGCGGTCGCCTTTATAGAAATTCGCGCTCAGCGCGATTTCTTCGGCGGTCTCGCAGTCGGCGTGTTCTCCCGCAGCTTGCGCAATTTTGGGTGACGCATCGTGGCCGGAGTCGCAGACGCGCACGCTGTACTGCGCGCCAAATGTCAGCGGTGAAGTTTGTCCCGGCGGTTTACGCACCAAATAATGGTCATCAAGTTCGGGATGCTGCAAAAAGAACGCGGCTACATCGCGATAGTGCCCGGTTTCATCTTTTACGCTTTCGGGGGAAGGACCATTCCCGCGATCGAAGTATCGCGACAAGCCGGTCGAGCCGGCGAGATGCGGTTCTTGCGTCCACATGTCGTGGTCTCTCACGGCAAATGCGTAGGCTCGAGCGAGCCAATTCTTGTCTTCATGGCCGGCGGTTTTTTGTGAATCGTACACAGATAGAATCATGGAGGTGAGGAATGGGGGTTGAGAGCGGCTGAGATAATAGCTGCGGTTAGCGTTCAACACGTTGCCGTAGTGCTCGATCTCAAAGAAAAAATTTTCGACCATGCCGCGCGCCAGATCAATGCGGCCGTCGCGGACCAGCCCGCGAATAATAAAATAACTGTCCCAGCCGTACATTTCATTGAAGCGGCCGCCGGGAACTACATATTTATTTTCCAGGTAGAGAAGGCCCGGAGGATTCAAGCTGTCGGCGTCGACTTCGCCGGGGTGATGGATCACCCTTGGCAAATGTTTCACTTCAAACTTGCATTGATTTTGCAATGCGGTGAGCGCCGCGGGCTCGTGAAAATCCGCGGGAAGATACATCACCGAGGCGGCTGCGAACTTAGGGTCCACCACGGTTGAACATTCGTTCATTGAGCGCGTCAGGGTATCCCAACCGGTTGAAATGTACGCGCGGATGGGGGTGAGACCGTGGGGATCAGCAGAGCCGTCGGGGCGCGCCGGAACGACGCCCAAGCTGACTGCTACGAAGGCGAAGGCGGCGATCAAACCGCGATAGCGACGAGCTGAAAAGAAGCATGCGTGTAGCCTGGAAAGGTGGGCGGCAGGGGTGTGCATAGTGCTGACAATATAGACTTTAAGTTGGTTTAGGGCAACGCTAAAAGTATCCCTTCGGGAGCCCGTCGCCGGCACTTTTTGCCACAGGTTAAGCTAGTCAAGGGCCCGTCATATTTATTGATTTTTACAAAGCATGGACGCTGCCTTGCAGCCGATTTTTCGCGTGTACTGAAGATTAGATGGAACTCGGCCGCAACTGAGTTGTATTTCTCGCCGGGGACTACTTTAGCTTTTCGCTAAAAATTTCCAGGGCGATGCGAAACGCCGAATTCGCGGCTGGCACGCCGCAATAAATCGCGGATTGCAACAGCGTCTCGCGGATTTCTTCCTGAGTCGCGCCATTTCTTAGTGCGGCGCGCAAATGCAGACGCAGTTCTTCTTCGCGGTTCAGCGCCACCAGCATCGCTACGGTGATCAGGCTGCGCGTTTGTCGTGGCAAGCCCGGGCGCGCCCAGATTTCGCCCCACGCATAGCGCGTAATCAGATCCTGAAATTCTTCGCTGAATGCGTTGCGTTTTGCAATCGCAGCGTCTACATGTGCGTCGCCCAGGACTTCGCGCCGAATCTTCATCCCCGCTTCGAACCGTTCGCGTTCGTCCATTAAGGATCCTTAGCTACGCAGAAATGAGCTGACTTCGGCGGTGAAACGGCTAGCGGCTTCAACGTTTGAAATGTGAGCCGCTGGTAATTCGATATAGCGCGCACCGGGAATTTGCTTCGCGAGTTTTTGCGCCTCGGAAGGCGGAGCAGCCAAATCGTGCGTTCCTGTGAGCACTAAAGTTTGCGCGCGAATGGCGCTCACCTTTTCCCAGAAGTCAAAATCACGGACAGCAGCGCACGAACCTACGTAACCGTTCGTGCTGGTGCTTTCGATCATGCGCCGGGTTTTGGCTACCTCATCCGGGTGGTTCCTGCGAAATTCCGGTGTGAACCAACGCTCGATTACCTGCTGAGCGACGGCTTTCGTGCCGCCCTCGCGAACTGCTCTGATACGTTCATTCCAGGTATCGGGCTTGCCTATTTTCGGCGCGGTGTTGCAGAGTACCAGGCGTTCCAACCGCTGTGGCGCATCTACGGCCAGCCACATCCCAGTCATTCCTCCGATAGACAGTCCGCAAAAATTTACGCGCTCGAGATTTAGCGCGTCTAGTAACTGAAGCACATCGCGACCTAACATCGCCACCGAATATTCATCTTGGGTGGTTGAGGTTTGGCCATGGCCACGCGAGTCATACCGGAGCACGCGGAAGTTCGCGGCAAACACCGGCAATTGCGCATCCCACAGCGACAGATTCGTGCCTAGCGAATTGGAAAGCACGAGTGGGGGCGCGTTGGCCAGGCCGTCCAGTTCGTAATACATATGCAGATCTTTGGTTTCAACAAATGGCACTGCGGCACCGCCTAGGAATTTTTATGCGATTTATAGTTTTCGATGACGCGGTCGATAAACCCGCTGGATGTGCCGGTGTAATTTCTGGCATCAAATAGCTTATCGAGGGCGTCTGCTGAAAAGTGCTCGGCGATTTTCTGGTCCTCGTTGATAACGTCTCTAAGATTACGTTTTTCTTTGATGGCTCTTTCGCTGGCGGCGTCGAGCAATTCACGAGCCTGAGAGCAGCTGATTTTTTCGCCCAAGGCCGCCGTAATTGCCTCCGCAAAAATCAAGCCTTTGGTGAGATTCAAATTTTGGCGCATGCGCTCCACATCAATCTCAAGTCGCGGAACAATATCGGCCAAGTGATGCATCGCTCCGGCGGTGAGGCACACAATTTCCGGTAGGGTCTCCCATTCGGCGTGCCAACCACCCAAACCGCGCTCGTCTTCCTGAACCATGGCGCTCAACATGGTGGCTACTAATCCAGGGACCCGTATTGCGGCCGCGAGGATTACGGCGCACGCGACGGGGTTGCGCTTGTGAGGCATGGTGGACGATCCGCCGCGACCCTCTTGGGCGGGCTCGCGAAGTTCGTCAATTTCGGTTTGCATGTGGAGAGAAATGTCTCGCGCGATTTTGCCTAGCGTGCCGGTGAACAATCCCAGGGTGGTGGCAATTTCGCACAGGCGATCGCGATGACTATGCCAGGGCATTTGCGGCAGCGCAAGTTTCAGCTGCTCACTCAAATGTTTGGCGACAACTGCGCCTTGCGAACCTACTGCGGCGAGTGTCCCCACCGCGCCCCCAAATTGCAGCACCAGGCAACGATTTTGCATTTCGCGAAGACGTTCGCGGTGCCGCCCGAGGGCGTCCAGCCAACCGGCGAATTTCATTCCCAACGTGGTGGGAACCGCATGTTGCATCCAGGTGCGGCCGACGATGGGCGTGAGACGATGCTGGTCAGCCATTTTCGCGAGCCGGCCGCACAACTTCTCTACGTCAGCTGAAATCAGCGCAAGCGCTTCGCGCAATTGCAAGACTAGCGCGGTGTCTATGGCGTCCTGACTGGTCGCGCCCCAATGCACAAAGCCGGCGGCATCTTTATTGTCGGCCAGCGCCAAAGCCTTAAGCTGCTTGACCAAGGGAATTGCAACGTTTCCCGCGAGGCCGGCGTCTTCGCTTAATTTTTGCTTATCGAATAATTCAACGCGGCATTTCGCGGCAATCGTATTTGCGACGGAAGAGGGAATTATTCCGGAGCTGGCTTCCGCCTGCGTGAGAGCCGCTTCGAAATCCAACATCGTTTGCAAATAGTTATCGTCGCGAAAGAGCTTCGCGACCGGTTCCCAACGAAACAGTGGATCAAGCAAGGTGATCACGTGATGTTCATCGCCTAAACACATTCCAAAATTATTGCTTGTCCTTGTCCGACGCCGATGCACATGGTGCATAGCGCATATTTTCCGCGCGTGCGCGCCAGTTGATACGCCGCGGTGGCAATCAAGCGCGCACCGCTGGCGCCCAGCGGATGCCCCAGCGCGATGGCCCCGCCATTAGGATTTACGTGGGCGGCATCGTCCGCCACGTGCAATTCGCGCAGCACGGCGAGAGCTTGCGACGCGAACGCTTCATTCAGTTCGATCACATGCATGTCATCCAAGGACAATTTCGCTCTGCTCAGCGCCTTGCGAGTCGCAGGAACGGGGCCCATGCCCATAATTCGTGGCGCCACTCCCGACGCGGCGGAACCCAACACGCGAGCGCGCGGCGTTAAGCCGTGGCGTTTCGCGCCGGCTTCCGATGCCAACAGAACCGCGCAAGCGCCATCGTTAATTCCTGACGCATTGCCCGCGGTCACTGTTCCATCCGGCTTTACCACGCCCTTTAACTTCGCCAGTCCTTCCAACGAGCTGTCTGGCCGCAGTTGTTCATCCGCCGAAAAATTTATCGGCGCGCCTTTTTTTTGTGGAAGCGGCACGGACACAATTTCCTCGGCTAGAATTCCGTTGGCCATCGCTGCCGCGGCGCGTTGCTGGCTCCGCAGCGCGAAGCCATCCTGATCCTGACGCGAAATTTTGTATTCTTCCGCTACAATCTCGCCGGTTTCCGGCATGGTGTCCGTGCCATATCTGGCCTTCATCAGCGGATTCACGAAGCGCCAACCCATGGTGGTGTCTTCCATTTTCATGGCGCGAGAAAATGCCGAATCAGGCTTGCCCACGACAAATGGCGCGCGCGACATGCTTTCCACTCCGCCGGCAATCACCAGATCGGCCTCTCCACTTTTGACCGCTCGGGCGGCACCAGCAACCGCTTCCATGCTGGACGCGCAGAGGCGGTTCACCGTGTAGCCGGGCACTTCCTTCGGCAATCCCGCCAGCAGAAGAGCCATGCGCGCCACGTTGCGATTATCTTCCCCGGCCTGATTCGCGCAGCCGTAAATCACATCATCCAAAGCGGTCCAGTCCACGCCAGAATTGCGGGCCATCAGCGCGGCGATAGGAATGGCCGCCAAATCATCCGCGCGGATAGACGCGAGGCTCCCACCATAGCGCCCGAAAGGCGTTCGAATCGCATCGCAAATGTATGCCGTTTCCATTCTGACCTTTCGCGCTATTTTGCCAGCATCAATCCTATTACTTTACCGCACTCCTATGTGTAGACTCTTGTCGATGAATCACACCTCCATTTTGCGCAGCCATGCTCGTTAATAAGCGAAGCATTCACATCGAATGGGGTGATTGCGATCCGCTGGGCATCGTTTATTTCCCGCGCTACTTCGAATTTTTTGATGCGTGCACGAATGCGTTGTTCGAATTCGCGGGGCTGCCGAAGAAGGAAATGTTGCGGAAGTACGAGATCGCGGGGATTCCATTGGTGGAATCGCGGGCACGTTTTCTGCTGCCTTCTTCGTTTGGTGACACGGTAGTGGTCGAATCGAACATCACCGAAT